>Ga0208161_1000268_pt1 | contig 29475 bp, 32 predicted proteins | sample CB_VirMetaG_3_FD_184538 | JGI IMG/M metagenome (GOLD analysis project Ga0208161, IMG submission 184538) | Freshwater to marine saline gradient viral communities from Chesapeake Bay - CB_1508_1S Viral MetaG (SPAdes) (version 4) | ecosystem: Environmental > Aquatic > Marine > Coastal | place: USA... | reverse complement strand
AACCACTGAGGTTGTGACACTTGCGGATGTGGCGGAATTGGTAGACGCGCTAGTTTCAGGTTCGTCGATCCAGGGAATTGACTAAGGCATTGAGCGGGTCCAAGCGGCCCGCTTTTCTTATGGCGCAATGGATGCCCTAAGCACTCGTCCATTTTCCGAATCTAACCACAAATCTCTTATGCCAACTCCGGCAGAAGTTGAAGAGGAAATTGCTCTTGAACGTCGCGCCATTGCCTGTGGAGAGCAGCGTCTCCTCAGAGACACCCAGAAGCTCGAGGAACGGTCTTATGCCTCAGCGACCATCTATGGAGCAGCAAGCATCCAAGCCGCCTTGGTGGACGTTGCAGCGGCCATAGAGGACACGTTGCATCGCATCCACGAAGGTAAGAACGGCGTTGATTTCTCCACCATTCACCAGTACCTGACCAACATTGAGCCTGAGGCAGCAGCGGCTATTGCTCTCAAGGTGGTCTTCGACAAGGTGTTCGGCACCAAGGACAAGACCAACGAGATTGCCAATGTGCTGACGGCTATCGGGCAGGCGTTGGAGCAGGAGTGTCAGCTCCGTTGGTACGAGCAGCAGGACGCCAACCTGTATGACCGCATCAAGCGGAACTACTGGCACAGCTCCTGTGGGACACAACAGAAGGCCACCGTGGCCCGAACGTTGATGAACCGCCACGACTATCGATGGGACAACTGGGGGTCAGTGGTACGAGCAAAGCTTGGTGGCTGGTTGCTCGATTGCGTGATGAAGGCCACAGGTTGGTTTGACAAGCACATGATCGTCAGAGATAAAAAGAGGTGGACGTTAGTCGTACCCAGCCTTCTCTTTGCCATGCAAAAGGAGGAGCTGATGAAGGATGCGTTGATGTTCGCTCCAATGGCATGGCCCATGTTGGTCCCACCACGAGACTGGAGTCCCATTCAGCCTGGTGGTTACCTCCTCAATGAGGTAATGCACGGGCATGAGATGGTTCGTAGGGGCGATGACTCATTAGTACAGGGGAACACTCCACTCCTGTTTTTGAACAAACTCCAGAAGGTTGCCTACACGCTCAACGAGTTCATCGTCGACGTGGCTGAGACCTTGATGGAGCGTCAGTACAAGGTCGGGAAGTTCATCCCGATCATTGAGGTCCCACTCCCCAACAAGCCGTTCGACATTGCGGAGAACGACGAGGCCAGGCACGAGTACAGACGGCAAGCAGCAGAGGCCATGAACCAGAACGCTGCGTCATTTAAACGATCCTGTCGTACACGAATGACAATGGAGACCGTCAAGCTCTTCAAGGAGAAGGACAAGTTCTTTCTTCCGTGGTCATTTGACTATCGAGGGCGTACGTATCCGATCCCGGCCTTCCTCACTCCACAAGATACTGACTTCGGTAAGTCCCTACTGAAGTTTGCTGAACCGTCGTTCATGACGGATGAGGCAGAAGCTTGGCTTGCATTCCAAGTGGCAACAACCTACGGGTTGGACAAAGCCACAATGCAGGAACGTCAGGACTGGGTTCATCAGAATCACAGCCTGATTTCTCGTGTCGCAAAGGATGCCCTAAGCAATCTTGGTGATTGGGAGGAAGTATCTGAGCCGTGGCAGTTCCTCGCTGCATGTGAGGAGTACAACGCTTGTGTCATTGACTGCACAAGAAGTTGGACAAATCTGCCGGTTGCTATTGACGCTACGTGCTCAGGACTGCAGATCCTGGCTGGTATGGCGAGAGACCAATCAACTGCAAAGTTGGTCAATGTTTTCCCGTCAGATACACCACAGGATGCATACAAAGTTGTGGCAGAAACGGCTAAACCAAAACTGCCAGATCACCTAGCTGCTCTCCTTGATCGGAAGGTCACAAAGAGAACAGTGATGACCATTCCATACAACGCTACTAAGCATTCCAACAGGGCTTACATCCGTGAAGCCTTGAAAGAAAAGGGTGCTGAGTTCACACCAGAAGAACTCACTTTGATTGTTAATGCAGTCAGAGAAGCGATGTATGAGGTTGTCCCCGGTCCAATGCGTGTCATGGATTGGATCAAACAAGAAGTTGGCGCAGCGTTCAAGCGCGGCGTAGAGCACCTTACTTGGGAGACACCATCTGGGTTTGTCGTTAAACAAAACAGACGCAAACGCAAGACCAAACGATTCAACCTGCAGATTCTTGGTCGATGTCAAATCAACCTAACTACAGGTTTTGAAGGTCCAGATGTTGCTGGTCATAAATCCAGCACAGCTCCCAATCTTATTCACTCCTTGGATGCTTCGATCTTGCATCAAGCATTCTTGAAGTTCAATGCACCGTTCACGGTGATCCACGATTCAGTGCTTTGTCGGGCAACTGATATGGGCACATTGAATCGCGTAGTCAGGGAAACCTACTGCGAAATCTTTTCATCCAGCAATCCACTTTTGGACTTTGCTGAAGCCATCGGAGCAGAGACTGAGCCGCCAATTATTGGTGATCTCGATCTTGATTCCGTTCTTGAATCCACCTATTTTTTCTGTTAATGGCCCCCAAAACTATCGTCACTGAAAAGCCTGTTGTCCTTGAAGGTTATCAGGCTGTGATGAAGCCAAGCAAGTTTGGTTACTCTCTTGCTACTGTCTTTACTGATGATCTGATCGAACAACTTGAGGAGGATCGCACTGAGGTTCTCAAGTGGTGTGAATCCAAGTTGAAGAATCCAAAGCGTGCAACGCTTAAGCCTGAACCATGGGAAGAAGTTTCCGATGGTAAGTACAAAGTCAAGTTCTCTTGGAATGAGGAGAACTGCCCGACGATTGTTGATAGTGAAGGTACTGTTGTTACCAACACTGCACTTCCCATCTACAGTGGCGCAACTGTTAAGTTGGCATTCTTCCAGAAGCCGTACATCCTGAAGGATGGTGTCACCTATGGCACCAGTCTTAAGTTGAAAGGTATTCAACTCATCAGTCTTTCCAGCAATGCTGGTGTAGATACTGGTGACATGGGTGCTGAGGATGTTGCTGAACTCTTTGGTAAAACCAAGGGATTCAAGGCTGATGATCCAAATGTGACTCCGGCTGCTGCAACTGAAACTGACGTGGATTTCTGATTTAGATGGCTTTCCGTTCTGGGTTGGAGGAGAAGGTCGCTGATCTTCTCACCAACCTGGGCGTGAAGTACGAGTATGAATGCACCAAGGTTGCTTATCAGATTCAACACAATTACTGCCCTGATTTTCTTTTGCCGAATGGAATTTATCTTGAGGTAAAAGGGCATCTGACCGAAGAGGATCGTCGAAAGATGAAGGCAGTAAAGGATCAGAACCCTGACCTTGATATTCGCTTTGTATTTCAATCGCCCTACAACAAAATCTACAAAGGTAGTAAAACAACGTACGCAAAGTGGGCCGAGAAACACGGCTTCCAATGGTGCGTGTTCCACAGTATCCCAATCGAATGGCTGATGTAGAGCTGATCAAAGATCTAGCTACCAATCTCATCATGGCACTCGACAAACATTCCTCACCGAATGACATTGTTGAAGGCTTTGAAGATGCATTGGATGGCTACGAAGAATTGATCCAACGTTTCCACAAACAACAATGATGACCCCCAAAGAGCGCATCACTGAATTCTTTGCTGACACTTTGTGTGAAGCAGAGGAGGCTATCAAGCTTGGCGAATTGACACCTGATGAAGTTGTCACTTGTTTTGCTGATGCATTGACTGAATGGCATTCGTATTTCCAGAACTGTGCTGACATTTACGAAAAGCTGATCAATGCAGTCATCTCCCGATACAGAAACAAGTAACTTTGTTGCACATGAACCTTGTCCTAGTTGTGGTAGTCGAGACAATCTTGCTCGTTACGATGACGGCCATAGCTGGTGCTTTGGGTGTGGCTATCGCGAATCTGGTGAATTCAACATCGTCAAATCGTTAAAACCACGAATGACATTCCCCATAAAGGGAACCCCTGAACCACTACCTAAACGTGGCATCAGTGAAGAGGTTTGCCGTAAGTATCGAGTCCATCGAGAAGGCAATCAACTTTACTTCCATTACTTCTCAAAGGATGGAACATGTACTGGTGCCAAGGTAAAAACCCCTGACAAAACATTCCGATGGGATGGATCAAACCCTGATGGACAACTCTTTGGACAGCAGCTCTTCCCAAGTTCTGGCAAACGAGTTGTTATCACCGAAGGAGAACTTGATGCGCTTTCGTGTTATCAAGCTTACTCGGGGAATTGGCCGATGGTATCAATACCGGATGGTGCCAATTCGGCCAAGCGTGCGATTCAAAGGCAGCTTGAGTGGCTCCAGGGTTATGAGGAGATTGTCCTCTTCTTTGATATGGACGATCCAGGGCGTCAAGCTGCGAAGGATGCGGCTGGGGTATTGCCACCAGGCAAGGTTAAGATCGCTCACTTGCCAGATTTCAAGGATGCTTCCGATGCACTCCAGGCTGGCAAGGCACAAGCGATTAAAGAGGCAATCTGGAACGCTTCCGCATACCGCCCAGACGGCATTGTCGAAGCGAAGAGCCTTCTAGAACAGATTCTTAAACCTAACGATGAGGGCCTCCATGAGTACCCATTTAAAGGTTTACAGGACAAGCTTCACGGCATTAGAACTGGCGAATTGGTGACCGTGACCGCTGGATCGGGGACAGGAAAGAGTTCTTTTTGTAGAGAACTTGCCACACACTTACTCAACAAGGGTGAGCGTGTGGGCTACCTAGCTCTAGAGGAAAGCAACCGCCGCACAGCTCTCGGATTGATGTCCGTTGCTGAAGGCAAGTCTTACCACATTGGTGAACACTCACGCACTGAACTAACAGATGTCTACTCCAGAACCCTTGGACATTGGCCGCTTTATCTTTTTGATGGCTTCGGTAGTTTTGATCCCGATGTTATTTATAACCGTGTGGAGTATCTTGCCCAAGGTCTTGACGTAAAGATTGTCTTCCTTGATCACCTCAGCATTTTGTTGAGTGGTCTTGATGGAGATGAACGTCGCGTCATCGACCAGACAATGACCAAGCTTCGTTCCCTTGTGGAGCGGACAGGGATCTCATTGTTCCTTGTCTCTCACTTACGTCGTCCTAGTGGTGATCAAAGCCACGAAGAAGGGGCACGGGTGAGCCTTGGTTCGTTACGAGGATCACACAGCATTGCACAACTGAGTGATGCCGTTATTGCACTTGAACGGAATCAACAAACCAACTCCAAAACAACTGTACGAGTACTCAAAAATCGGTACAGCGGAGAAGTTGGCCCTTGTTGTGACCTTATCTATGACCTTAACACTTGCCGTTTTATCGAGCATGAAGCTGAACAAGAGTTCGACCCAACAACAGATTTCTAGGTATGAAATGTTGTTGAACCGACCAAACCCTCCTTCACCAGAAATGGTGCAACGAGCACAACCCTACCGGGCAGACACACTTCAAGAACTTGAAGCTGTTATTAAGTACCCCGCTAAAGCCATCGATGGATGACACTGAAACACTCATCATATGCACAAAGGAAGAACTCCTGGCCATGCATAAACGAGGTGAGATTGAAGGTGAAGGTTTTGTGATCACTACTGAAGCATTGTTTGAAGTGCTTGCTGAGTACTACGGAGTCAACCCACACTGGCAACCTAATGATGTCTACTGATGAACTTACTCTTTGACATCGAAACTGACGGCCTGTACAACAATCTTACCACCATCCATTGTGTTGCTATCAAAGACCTTGGTAACAATGAGGTTTATGTCTTCAACGATGAAGGTACTCAAGAACCTATCGCTCGTGCCATCACGATGCTGGAAGGTGCTGAGACAATCATTGGTCAGAATGTAATCAACTACGACATCCCTGTCATTCAAAAGTTCTATCCGTGGTTCACGCCACCAAGAACACTTGACACTCTTATTCTTAGCCGTCTGTATCATCCTGATCTGCTTAAGATTGATCAGACTAGGAAGTGGAACCACATGCCACTCCAACTCTACGGACGACATTCCTTAGAGGCATACGGTTACAGATTGGGTGAATACAAGGGTGGCTTTGCTAAGCAAACTGACTGGAAAACCTGGTCACAAGACATGGAGGATTATTGCGTACAGGACTTACAAGTCACACACAAACTATGGAAGCACTTCCACAAATACCTGACTGGATCTTACTAGAACATCAGGTAGCAGAGATCCTCACCAAACAACAATTGCATGGCTGGTACTTCGACGAACGATCCGCTTATGAGTTGGAATCAGAACTACGATCTGCATTTAACTCGCTGCAAGGATCTCTTCGACAGCGGCACCCTTTCGTTGCGGGAGGCGAGTTTACTCCTCGTCGTTCTAACAAGACCAAGGGATATATACCTGGATGCGCTTTTACGCGCCTCAAGGATCTTAGCCCAACCTCGCGAGATCACATCGCATGGGTCATGCAGCAGTTCTATGGATGGGAACCAACCCAATTCACAGAATCTGGAAAAGCAACTATTGACGAAGTAGTTCTAAAGGACATAGGTACTCCAATTGCACTTGAATTCTTTCAATGCTTGGAACTGACCAAGCAGCTTGGCATGTTGTCAGACGGCAATAACGCCTGGCTAAAGCTTGTCAGAAAGGGCCGAATCCACCACAACTGTTCTGTCTCTACTAACACTCACCGATGTGCCCATAGAAACCCAAATCTGGCCCAAGTCCCATCTGATGAACGATTCCGACGACTCTTCACTGCAACTCCAGGACTATGCATGGTTGGGGCCGATCTTAGCGGCATCGAGTTGCGGATGTTCGCGCATTACCTTAGTCGGTATGACGGTGGCCGCTATGGTGAGATCTTGCTTAATGGCGACATCCACCAAGTTAATGCCGACAAAATTGGCATTAGTCGTAAGCTCGTCAAAACCGTTACCTACGCTTTTCTTTATGGGGCGGGTAACGAGAAGATCGGACTTTCCTATGACCCTCAGCTTCCTGCCGATAAGGCAAAGAAGAAAGGGGCAGAGATACGGCAAGCGTATCTTGATGCAATTGAAGGTCTTAGCGATCTTGTTGAGGCCGTCAAGAAAAAGGTTCAATCAGTTGGCTACGTCAATTCAATTGATGGACGGCGTATCGCTGTTGATGGACCCCATAAAGCTTTGAACTATCTCCTGCAATCAGGAGCTGGTGTCATTGCAAAGCGATGGATGGTCATCGCAAACAATCAAATTAAACAACTGAATATTGAAGCTGATCAACTGGCATTTGTTCATGATGAGCTTCAGTTTGAATGTAACCCCGCTCATGCGGACACACTAATGTTTAATCTTGAATTGTCAGCAGCTTTCGCTGGCGAATGTTACGGGCTGCGAATCCCTATTGCAGCCGAAGCTGGAAGAGGCAATTCATGGGCAAACACTCACTAAGCGTTGCCAGTTATGCCATGAAGACAAACCTCTGATCGCCTTTCCTGCTCAACCACGTAACAAAGATAACCTTGATTCAAGATGTAAATCTTGTATCAGGGGTCATAGTGCGTTGCGTAGAAAACTCAAGAAACAAAACCCTCCACCTCCTCCAGGTTTATGCCCTATATGTGAGAAGCATACAGAAGCCTGGGTTTTAGATCACTGCCACGATACAGATAAGTTTCGTGGTTACATCTGCAGTCAATGCAATCTAGGTCTTGGTTGTTTTGATGACCAGCCAAGCATAGTTGCTAAAGCGCTTAGTTATTTAGTTGATGAAATCCAAAACAAACCTAGCCAAGAAACAATTTGAATCACGTGCCAAGTTCAAGCACACCCGTCAAGGCAATGGAACCCGCTCACTTCCAAAGGGCACTAAGAAACTACGTCGAGGTCAAGGTAAATGACACTGCTCATTGATGCCGACTACCTCGCGTACAAAACCTGTGCCGCTTGTGAAGATGAGATCGACTATGGGGATGACCTGATCGTTGTCACGAGTCGCTTCTCTGAAGTGCTGGACATGTTCCAAAAGGAGCTGATGTCCATTGCTGAATGCATGGGTCAGTTCGATGACTTCATCCTGTTCTTCAGTAGCCCAAAGAATTTCAGGAAAAAAATTTTCCCGGATTACAAGGGTCATCGAAATAGGAAGAAGCCATGCGGATACAAACGTCTGCTCAACTGGTGTGGTGATAATTACGTCACCATGGTGGTTGACAATTTGGAAGCTGATGATGCCATTGGTATCTACGCCACTGATCCAATTGAATCAGAGAACGAACTGATTATCTGCTCACCTGATAAGGACATGAGACAGATACCAGGACTGCTGTTTGATCTCAAGAATCCTGTGATTGAAATCACCAAGGAAGAAGGGAACAGGTGGCATCTGATTCAAACCATGAGCGGTGACCAGACTGATGGATACGCAGGTGCTCCTGGGATTGGCATCAAACGTGCTGATGCACTACTGGATAAACACGGGTGCTGTTGGGAAACAGTAGTTCAGACCTTTGAAGAACGAGGAATGACTGAAGATGATGCTCTTCTTAATGCACGTCTCGCGCGGATACTCCAGTACACCGACTACAACTTCGACACCGATGAGCCAATCCTTTGGACCCCCACCTCCAGTGATGGAGATGACAATGGAACAACAGTTCAAGATGAGACGGTTGCAGGATCTGCTGCCTGATGCAAAGAAGGAGGACATCATTACTGTCCTCCTTGCATTGCAACATCAGAACTTTGTTCTTAGTAACACCGTATCAAACCTAGTAAAGCAATGGCCCTTAGTCCAGAGCATTACGGATCAAGTTGGAAAGTCGGAGACTTCATCCGAGAACAACAACTAAGTTTCCATCTTGGTAATGCAATCAAATACATCTGCCGTTGTGGAAAGAAACCCACAGCAGACCCCATCGACGATCTCACCAAAGCAATCCACTACCTTGAAAACGAACGTGAGTTTCTACGAAACAGCAGCACACGAGTTTCGGAAAGCGTACGAGCTGCCGCTCGGTCTGACGATTTCCTCTTTGAAGCTTCAGCAGACTTTGATCGATGAGGAGCACCTTGAACTTGCCCATGCTTATCTCGATCTGAAGAAAGACATCACCAACAAGCGAGCCAGAGAGCACATGCTGAAGGAGCTTGCTGATCTGGTGTATGTCTGCCAGCAGGAGGCTGCCGCTTTTGGCTGGGATCTCCAAACCGCATACAACCGAGTGCATGCCAGCAACATGAGCAAGCTCGGGGAAGACGGCAAGCCCCTACGTCGTGAGGATGGAAAGATTCTCAAAGGGCCTAACTACTTTGTACCTTCACTCATTGATCTTGTCTAATACTACTGTGGAAAAAGAACTCATCGCACGTACTGGCCGTGTACAAAGTTGGATTGATGATCCGACATCCCGTCTACCTGTGAGCTGTACTGTATTCGTTGTTGAAGACACCATGGAGGGGGAGAACGGCATTGAAGCCTCTTGGCGCTTTGTCTCCCATGCTCTCCGCTATGGAGCAGGTGTAGCTGTACATCTATCTAAGCTTCGCCCAAAGGGTGCAGAGAATGGTAAAGGACTTGTGGCATCTGGCCCGGTCTCCTTTGCCAAGATCTACTCCACCCTCAACGAAATCCTGAGGCGTGGTGGTATCTACAAAAATGGAGCTGTTGTATGTCATCTTGATCTCAACCATCCTGATGTGCTTGAGTTCATTACTGCTTCTCGTTCTGAGCTTCCTTGGGTTAAGCGTTGTATTAACATCAACCACCACTGGTGGAACGTTGCAACGAATGACGTCAAGGAAGCGCTGATTCTTGCCATCAAACGCGGCGACGTTTGGCTCAACAAAACTAAAGTCGATAAACGTGGACAACGTATCTACGGAAATGTTTGCCTGGAGGTGTACCTGCCAACACGGGGCACCTGTCTACTGCAACATGTCAACCTTGGGGCATGCGAACTTGATGACATTCGATCTGCGTTTTCACGTGGAATGTCCGAGTTGTGTAACCTCCACTCAAAAACAGGTGTTGGAGACAGCGGTGAATACCTCACTCCAGAGGTTGATCGCCAGGTCGGTCTCGGAATGCTTGGGCTTTCCAACTTGCTCCGTCAACAAGGGGTGAGCTACAAGGAGTTTGGTGAGGCGTTGATGCACATCGTCAACAACGAACCTCATGAACGGACTCCTGCTGCTGTGCTTGCCCATGAGCTTCACGCTGGTATCCGTGAGGCTGCAGAGATCGCTAAGGCAAACAACATGGTGCGTGCCTTTGCCATTGCTCCTACTGCCTCGTGCAGTTACCGGTACAAAGATCTCGATGGGTACACCACCACACCTGAGATCGCTCCTCCCATTGCCCGTCAAGTTGACCGTGACAGCGGTACGTTTGGCGTCCAGAGCTTTGACTACGGTCCTGTTGAGATCGCGTCTGAAGTTGGCTGGGATGATTACTTCAAAGTAGCTAACGGTATTGTCCGTCTTCTTAGTCTGACAAATCTGCTACACGGATATAGTTTTAATTCGTGGAGCGACGTTGTTACTTATGATGAACGGTTTATTGAGGAATGGCTGAACAGCCCCCAAACCTCTTTGTATTACAGCTTGCAGGTGATGGGAGATGTTCAGGATAAGTCAGACGCATACGCTGCGTTGTCTCAATCTGACATCGACGATTACCTGGACGAGTTGTTTAATGACGACCCTGCTCCTGATTGTAATTGCGGCGAATGAACCCCTATCAGAAACTATTTAATCGTAAGCGTAAGTGGACACCAGTGCAAACCACTGCTGGTCAACTTGCTGAGGGCTCGGAGGAAACCATCTTCCGGGCTCTCGCCCTTCGCCACATGGAACTTCCTGTTGGCGACTTTATTAACGATGCATTGAAGAATGAAGTTCCAGAGCTATCGAGGGACCTACTCCGATCCAACATCAAAGACGAAGAGAATCACGACTTGGCTCTCGGTTACATCGCCCAAGCTCTCGGCACTGACCCAGTTGCTGAAGCCGAAGCCATGCGACTCCGCGATGCTTGGACGGCGCATCCAGATCACACGGTCCTCAAAGCAATGGTGGCCGAGCGTGCAATTTTCTTCGTTCTATTGCCATTCTTCCGCTTTAATGGTGACGCTGGTCTCCGAACAGTAAGCGCTGACATCTCACGTGATGAGCAAGTCCATGTGGCAACGAATAGTTTGGTATGTCGTGAGCTTGGCCTCACTGTATCTCCTTCTCTTGATCGCCTCAGGAAGGCAACCATTAATTGGGTAATGCAACCACTCAAGAAGTCTGAGAACAAGTACCTGGATAAACAGTTCTGGCTTGATCAGAGTGACAGCTTGATGTATGCAGGAAAAGCAGAAGGGTTAATCGAAACACAACGTGCTCGTATGCCCGCATTCTTTGAACATGCAAACCCCAATCTCCCTCAGTATGCTTGAGACCAGTGGTCTTCAGCTACAGTCAATCTTACAAGAACTAGAGGAAAACTTTCCTTTAGTAAATCCACATCCAGATGATCCGACAAACTTAATAATGTACCGCTCTGGCCAACGTTCAGTGGTCGAGTGGATTAACCATCGTCTCACTGAAGATAACAATGGCTAACAAGAATCGTCAAAAAGCTCAACGGATGGCGTCCCGTGGTGCAACCGCCAAAGAGATCCGTCAAGCAACTGGCATTAAAGCACCTGCTGCTCGCAACATTGTGAGCCGTGCTGCTGCTGCATCTGCTCCCTCAGCTCCGGCACCATCAGCACCTAGTCCTAGTGTTCTGCAAATCAGCAGGCAGAACTCAGTCAGTCAAAACCTCCGTGCTGCACAAGACGGTGGCGTGACCAGGAATGAGCTGAAGCAAATCGCTGGCAATCCAAAGAACTACGCTTCTGTAATCAAGCGTATGGATGCCATGAATAAGAAAGGCAAAGACCTTCGTCTTAATTCAGGTGCAGCCAATGCAATTGCAAAGAAAGCTGCAAAGAAACCAACCTCTGTTGGCCTTGGTTTTGGTTTGAATCCTTTTGGTACTGGCAACATCGGACGTGCTGTAGCAGGCATGATTGGTGATCCAGGTAGTCCTGGTGCAATGGTCAAAGGTCAACGTGTTGGTGGTAGGGAAGCCACACCTGGGACTGGTCTGATGATCGGTGGCACACAGATCCGTAAAGGTGGTCGTGTTGCTGTTCGTGGGTTGGGTACTGGAAACACTCAGCAACCAACTCCAGAAGCTGATCCAACCCCCACCAATACAGATACTGGTACTGGAACTGGTAGTGACCTTCCTCCGTTTATTCCACCGGAACTTCCCCTTGAAGAAGAAGAGCAACTACCTCCCGGCCCTGGCATGATGTCTGGTGGTGGACTTGGTGCTCTTGGTGCTAACAAACTCAATCGTGCTAAATCACGTCTTCGTCAACTTGGCATTTATGGACGTGGTACTGGTCTGCTTGGTCGTGGACTTCAATACGGAAACGCACTTAACGCATAAACATGTCAGCCAAAACACGGTATGACTATTTAGCAAGTGACCGTTCCCAATTTCTAAACGTAGCAAGACAAGCTGCTGACCTTACTCTTCCTTACCTGAATCGTGGTGAAGAGGAGTGGGTCAAAGGAGCACGTCATCTACCCACCCCCTGGCAAAGCGTTGGTGCAAAAGGGGTAGTCACTCTGGCATCTAAATTGATGCTGGCTCTACTGCCTCCTCAAACCAGCTTCTTCAAGCTTCAGGTAAATGACAGTGCATTGGGTACTGAGCTTCCTCCCGAAGCCAAGTCTGAGTTAGATCTTTCCTTTGCAAAGATCGAACGAGTTATCCTTGAATCTATCGCTGCTTCTAGTGATCGTGTCGTTGTACACCAGGCACTGAAGCATCTTGTGGTGACAGGTAACGCGTTGATCTTCATGGGAGAGAAACAACTCAAGTTGTACCCCTTGAATCGCTTCGTTGTAGAAAGAGATGGTAACGGCAATGTGCTTGAAATAGTCACGAAAGAACGCATCTCAAAGAAGCTTCTGATGAAGGTTCTTCCTCAAGCTGTGCCCAATGATGTGGCAGGTACTGAGGCAGAACGTAATGATGAAGCCGACATCTACACTCACATCCGCCGAGACAACAATAGGTTTGTCTGGCATCAAGAATACGAAGACAAGATCATTCCGGGTTCAATGGGCAAAGCACCCATCGAAGCAAACCCTTGGCTTGTCCTTCGGTTTAACACTGTTGATGGTGAAGTCTATGGTCGTGGTCGAGTAGAGGAATTCATCGGAGATCTACGCTCCCTTGAAGCACTCTCTCAGGCACTCGTAGAAGGCTCTGCAGCAGCCGCCAAGGTTGTCTTCGTAGTGTCACCCTCAAGCACCACCAAACCGGCCACGCTGGCCCAGGCAGGCAACGGTGCAATCGTTCAAGGAAGACCGGATGACATTGGTGTTATCCAGGTTGGTAAGACTGCTGACTTCCGAACTGCATTTGAAATGATGCAGCAGTTGGAACGTCGGTTGTCTGAAGCATTCCTCATCCTTTCTGTACGTCAGTCTGAACGGACTACTGCAGAAGAAGTACGGATGACTCAAATGGAACTGGAACAACAACTCGGTGGACTCTTCAGTCTGCTGACTACTGAGTTCCTTGTTCCGTATCTAAACCGTAAGCTCAATGTGTTCCAAAAGACTGGACAAATTCCACGTCTACCAAAGGACATTGTTAAGCCTACTATTGTTGCTGGTGTTAATGCATTGGGTCGAGGACAAGATCGAGAAAGTCTTGGTTCATTCCTTCAGACCATTGCACAAACGATGGGGCCTGAAGCTCTTGCAAAATACATCAACAGTGATGAGGTGATCAAACGTCTGGCTGCTGCTCAAGGCATCGATGTTCTGAACCTAGTCAAGAGTGTTGATGAGATGAAGCAAGAACAGATGGAGAATATGAGTATGCAGAAGGACATGATGCTTACTCAACAGATTGGTCAGTTGGCTAAGACACCACTGATGGATCCAAGTAAAAACCCACAAGCAATGGAGATGATCAATGGACAAGGCAGTCCCGTCCCGCCCGCAGCGGCAGAAGAACAAGCCGGTGCCCCAGCCCCTCTCGGCTGAAGACAAACAACTCTTTGATGAGTCCGGCAACAAATACGCACCACGTACCAAGATCGGCAAACCGACTATCGGTGTTCCCAATCGTGTTGAACGAGTTGGTCTTGGCAATTTAAAAGTAATTACTACTAATGGCTACACTGACGTACGATCCGACTGAAGCTCAAGACGGTGAATTCTCTGCAGAAGAACTTGACTCACTTCAAGTGGGTGAAGCTCTTGAAGAACAACAGCAACAACTACTTGCTGGTAAGTTCAAAGATGCTGAGGATCTAGAACAAGCTTATATTGAGCTGCAACGAAAGCTTGGTAATCGCGAAGCTGACACTGCTGACGAAGAACCTCAACAAGAAGAAGAGGTTCAAGACGAAGAAGTTGATGTTGACTTCCTTGAACGTCTATGGCAAGAAGCACAGGATGAGTATTCACAAGAGACCCTTGAGGCTCTGCAGAATATGGATCCTACTGACCTTGCTCAGATGTACCTGGAGTATCGCTCACAGGTTGAGGAAGGCGGTCAAACTGAAGTGATCTCTGCTGACGATGTAGAGACACTTCAAGGCATCGTTGGTGGTGAACAGCAGTATGGTCAGATGATGGCCTGGGCACAGGAGTCGTTGTCTGAGCAAGAGATCAACATGTACGACGCAGTAATGGAAAGGGGTGATCCTCTTGCCTGTTACTTCGCTGTAAATGCTCTTGCCTTTAGGTTCCAAGAAGCTCAAGGTTATGACGGCCAGATGCTGACTGGTAAGGCACCAGGTGCTCAGCAACAAGGTTTCCGTAGTCAAGCTGAACTCGTGCGTGCCATGAGTGATCCTCGCTACGACTCTGATCCTGCATACCGTGCAGACGTAGCCGCGAAGCTTGAGATGTCTGATCTCAACTTCTAAGTAATTAAAGAAGAGTAAGCAATATAAAAGTCCTTTGCAATGAACTCATGCTTACTCTGACACTCACTCTCGCTTCTCTTGCATCGTGGTATGGCTATCCGTATCACGGGAATCGCACCGCTTCTGGTGAAATATTTAACATGCATTCAATGACTGCAGCACATCGTACTCTTCCATTTGGAACTAAAGTGCGTGTCTGCAATACCTCAAACAAACGCTGCGTTAATGTCCGTATCAATGACCGTGGACCTTTTGTTCATGGTCGTGATATTGATCTTAGTCGTGCTGCTGCTGAGGCAATTGGATTGAGAAGTGCGGGTGTTGGTCAAGTCACCATTCAACGAATTAACTGACATGGCTAAAGCAAATCCCTTTGATCCGAAGAACTCTTCGGTGACTGTGCAGTACGTAACTCCTACTGCTAATAGCCGGGCATTCATTAGTGCCTACGGTGAAGCGAACCAAACCCTGACTGAACTCAGCCCTAAAGGCACGAAGGTTCAAGCAGGTGGTACTGCGTGGCCGTGATGAACTACGGCACAAAGAAAAAGAAGAATAGTGATCGCCTCAAGATTGCACAAGGTAAAAGCTTTGATCTGAACAAACCCTATGTACCGGGTGGTCAGGATTACAAAGGTGTGCCTAATGCAACTCCTGAGATGCTACGCAAACTCAAGAAGCGTAGGGAAAAGAATACCGGTGGTCAGGAGCTTCCTGGCTTCCTTCGTAATGCCTAATCATGAAAGGTAAAGGTAAGGGTGGCGGCGGCAAGAAAGGCTGCTGATGAAACCCGGTCTCTACGCCAACATCCACGCTAAGCGTCTTCGCATCAAGAATGGTTCTGGTGAGAAGATGAGGAAGCCTGGAGCTGCTGGCGCTCCTACTGCTAAGCAGTTCAAGAAAGCAGCTAAGACTGCTAAGAAGTAAGCAACGTACGTTCATCCTTGAAATACTGGAGCACTGCTCCTCATTTTCTCGGACGCAAACCGCCTGATCATGGAACGGGGGTCAGGTACTTCAATCCAGAACAATGACTCAAGTCGAGACGGATGCCCGTGTACGGGAGCAGAAAGCTGCTGAAAAGGAGCAGAAGCTGAAGTATCGCGGCGTTGCTTACACACCTAAAACTAAATAACTTAATGGAGCAGGGCACCTCAGAGTCGGACCCTGCTCTTATTGACTATTGGCCTCTACGGAGACAACCTTTAGTCATGACAGTCGGAGAGACGACATCAAAAACAACTTTACTGAACACATGTCTACTCATGTGATTCTCTAAGCGCTTAGAGGGAATGACAACAACACTCTCTCTTTACTATTGTGGCTAACACTCTTGTTACTCCTGTAGGTCGCGTAAATAATACGTCGGCCACTCCTCTTGCTCTTGGTACTGCTTATGATACCAAGTATCAAACCTATCTTCGCCTGTTCTCGGGCGAGATGTTCAAAGCCTATGAATCGGCAACGATTGCTAAAGGCACTGTGCAGAGCCGTACCCTGAAAAATGGAAAGGCGATGCAGTTCATTTTCACGGGCCGTATGGAGGCTTCGTACCACGAGCCCGGCACCCCGATCCTGGGTTCTGGTGATCCTCCGGTGGCTGAGAAGACCATCGTCTGCGACGACCTTCTCGTGAGTTCTGCATTTGTGTACGATCTCGATGAGACCCTGGCTCACTACAGCCTGCGTTCGGAGATCGCCGCTAAGATCGGCCACGCTCTGGCTGAGGCTTACGACAAGAAGATCTTCCGTCAGATCGCTAAAGCTGCTCGTGAAGCTCACCCGATCACTGCTGCTCCTGGTCCTGAGCCCGGCGGTAGCATCATCCAACTGGGTGTGCAGAAAGAGTACGACGCTCAAGCTCTGGTGGATGCCTTCTTTGAAGCTGCTTCCATCATGGATGAGAAGAACCTGCCCAAGCAAGGTCGTATGGCTGTGCTGTCTCCTCGTCAGTACTACGCACTGGTGAGCCAGGTGGACAGCAACATCCTGAACCGTGACTATGGCAACAGCTCCGGCAGCCTGCAGTCCGGCGAAGGTCTCTACGAGATCGCTGGTATCCCCATCAAGCGTTCCAACAACCTGCCTTTCCTGGCTGGTACTGTTGCCGCTGTGAACGGCGAGAACAACGATTACTCCGGTAACTTCAGCACCCACTGCGGTCTGATCTACCACAAAGATGCCGCTGGTGTGGTTGAGGCCATTGGTCCTCAAGTGCAGACCACTGGCTCTGACGTTCGCACCATGTATCAAGGTGACATCATTGTGGGTCGTCTTGCCATGGGTTGCGGCACCCTGAACCCTGCCTGCGCTATCGAGCTGCAGTCTGCTCGTTCCTGATAAGGAGCTAGACACATGTCTATTGTTCCTGGTACTTCGGTGATCCTTGTTGAAGGTAATGCCATTGGTAGTATTACCAACTCGCAAACCCAGAATCCGCTGACTCCTGTGGAGTTTGGTCGGACTGTGGCTTCGGGTCAGGGCATTCGCCTCGACAAGGTAAAGACTGATGACGTAGACGGCAAGCTGCCTTACGTCGCTCCTACTCCCTGATTGAGGTAAACCATCATGGCTGCTTCTGTAGCTGCTGGCAACAACGGTGCTTGCACCACTGATGCCGTTCGTATTTCTGTAGCCAAGACCCGCAAGGGCTATGGCTCTGCTGTGGCTGACTCTGCTGTGGCTTCGACCACCAAGGGTTTGCGTACTGCATATGCAGGCGTTGAGTGCAACATCGCTAACGTCTGATTATTTGGGGATCCAATCGGGTCCCCTCTTTTTATCCATCGCATACAACATAACTGTTATGCCATTTCCTACCACTAACGCTCAGACTGAGCTTCAAGCTGTTAATGAGATCCTGGCGTCAGTTGGTCAGGCTCCTGTAACCACCCTTTCTGAAGAAACAGTCACTGTAGTAACAGAGGCTGCAAAGATTGTGGGAACCATTACGGGAACAACTCTAGATGTGACTGCCGTCAACTCTGGAACAATTCCTGTTGGTGGTTATATTAGAGGACAAGGAATTGCCAATAAAACATCCATTGCCGCCTTTGGCACTGGATCAGGAGGTATTGGTACTTACACTCTAAACATAAGCCATACAATCAATGTCCCAACAAGCATGACTGTTGAGGATGTAATCTTCAGACAACAAACAACCAACCCGGACGTTGCGATTGCGTACGACACCCTTCAACAGGTGTCACGGGAGGTTCAGGCAGAAGGATGGACCTTTAACCGGGAGTATGAATATCCATTCACTCCCCAAGACGATAAGATTATTCTAATCCCAAACAATATACTACAGATTGATTTGACACCTGACTATCGAGACAAAGACTCTGTACGCAAGTCCGGTTCTCAGTATGGTTATCCTGGGGAATCAGTCCTGTATGACAGAACCAATCACACCCCATATTGGGATTCACAAGTTAAGTGTGATGTGGTGTGGTTGTTTGACTGGGTAGACCTCCCTACACCAATCAAAGACTACATCGTTGCACGTGCTGCAAGTATTACCTCAAGTCGAATTGTTGGTGATACAGGCCAATACCAGATGCTGCAACAGAAAGAAGCATACACCCGTGCTATGGCTCTTGAGTATGAATGCAACCAAGGTGACTATACATTCTTTGGTCACCCACGTGGAGCTAATTACTACAACAGCTATGAACCTTATAAAGCATTGTATCGCTGATGGCAAGTGTAACTCAATTAGTACCTAACTTCCTTGGTGGAGTCTCTAAGCAACCTGATGACAAGAAGATTCCAGGTCAAGTCAGGGAAGCAATCAATACTTACGCTGATCCGACTTATGGTCTATCGAAGCGTCCTGGCACCAAATGGCTAGGGAATCTTTCCTCCACTACTAATGAGTTCCAGAACGGAAAGTGGTTCTATATTAACCGTGATGAAGCTGAGAAGTACATCGGTGTTATCTATGGAGCCAACATCAAGATCTGGAATGTCAATGATCCAACAGCAACAGTCACGGTAACTAACTCTGGCAGCAGCTACCTGACCTATGGGTCATCCAACGCAAAGGATAGCCTGCAAGTTCTGACTGTTCAAGATACTACGATTGTAACCAACAACAAGGTCACTGTAACGACTCAAGCTGCACCGAGCTTCACTGCAAAGTCAAAGGCAACGATCCGACTGTTCAGTGCAGAGTATGGTGCAAGCTACTCGGTGACCATCAATGGTTTCACCACGTCAGCCTATACAACGAAGAACACCGAAGACCCAACACTGAGTAATGCGACAAACACTCAGGTGCTGAATGCTGAGGAAGTGTTGACGCAGATCAAGAACCGCATCGACACAATCAACACTACCAACAGCCTTGGTCTTACTGTTACGCAACTAAAGGGTGTCATTGAGATCAGCAGAGCTTCTTCTTTCACGATCTCAGCAAAGGGTGGGATCAGTGGTGAGGAGCTACTTGCATTCCAAGATGAAGTACAGAACTTCTCCAACCTTCCTGCTGAGTCAGTTCATGGAAGAATCGTTAAAATCAACAATACCGTTGCAAAGGAAGACTCGTACTACGCAGAGTTTATTGCTGAGAATACAACATACAACCCTGATGGCTCTGTAAATGTACCTGGCTCTGGTAAAGGTAACTGGCAGGAAACCGTAGCACCAAATGTGTCAGTAGGTTTAACTGCTGCAACCATGCCACATGAGTTGTTTAACGATAACCTTAATTCATTTATCTTTAGGCCAATTCCTTGGGAAGAGCGTCTTGTTGGTGACGATGAAACCAACGAGCACCCTAGCTTTGTTGGAAAGACAATTCAACAGGTCTTCTTCCACAACAACCGCCTTGGCTTCTTGACGGGTGATAACGTCTCAATGAGTCAAAGTGGTGAGTTCTATAACTTCTATCACGTCTCTGCTCTTACCCAAGCTGACAATGATCCCATTGACATCAGTTGCTCTAGCTTGAGACCTGCTGTTCTTCACTCAGTACTGCCTGCTGCTCAGGGTCTGGTGATGTTCAGTAAGAGTCAGCAGTTCCTGATGTATTCCGATGATGGCATCCTGACTCCTAAGACATCAGTAATTAGGACCATCTCTAACTATGAAAATGAAGAACTGATACCACCTGTTGATGTCGGTACAAATATGGTGTTCCTGAGCAAGTCTCCGGGATACACACGCATCTATGCAATGGCCACTCGTGGTCAACAGGAGAACCCTGATGTATTGGACGTTGGACGGATTGTATCTGAATGGGTCCCTGACTCTGTAGAGGATCTTGTGGCATCTCCACAGAACTCATTCTTTGCGATGTATGGACCTACATCAGAATATCTCTACTTCTTCAGAACTTATGTGGTTGGTGAAGAGACAGCAATGCAGACATGGTTCAACTGGAAGATGCATGGCAACGTGCAGTTCTTTGGTGTAGATAGTGATGACACATATATTGTCACCTACCAGTCTGGACAATATGTACTAAGCAAAGCAAACCTCACTCAGACCCCTGATGATGCCATTCTGAGAGCCGATAGCGGTCAGGTGGTACAACTATGCCTAGATCAATATGCAACGCCTTCTAGCGTCTCCTACGACAGTACTACGAAGACCAATCGTTGTTACCTCAGGTATAAAGACATTACTGGCTTACAACCTGCTGTAATCATCGCTGATCCCAACAACACTGGTGAGTCTGGTTTTACCGTGACACCAACACGTGGTGATGATGGTAACCCATACTTTGAGTTTGCTGGTGATGATTATTCAGGACTAGCTTCTACTGTGTATGTGGGGTTTAAGTATAACTTCGACGTACAACTACCAACAATCTTCTACCAGATTGGAGAGAACAGGTCTGACTATACGGCCAACCTTACTATCTCACGAGTTAAGTTCTCAGTTGGTCTTTCGAGCAACGTTGGCTTCAAGCTAAAAGCTAAAGGTCAATCTGAATGGTACGACGTTCAGTCCATCCAAGACGCTGACTACTACTTAGCAAATGACGTTCCTTTGAATGAACAGACTGTGTACACATTACCTATCCATCAACGTAACTCAAACTTTGACCTAAAGGTCTTTAGTGATTCACCATTCCCGATCTCTCTTACTTCGATGATGTGGGAAGGATCTTATTCACCACGATTCTATAGGAGGGCGTAATGGCTGTTATAGATCCATTCTCAGCCGTTGTAGCTGGTGTCAGTGGGATCTTTGGAGCTGTCTCTGGGGCAAGTGCTCAGAACCAAGCCAGGGAAGCTGAGCAAAGACGTATTGAGCAGCAGTATAAATACGACAAACAAAACTACAGGTTTAATTGGCAGTCAACAAAAAGGGAATATAACTATAGGGTTAACGAGACTAACATTGCCCGTCAGAACCAAGAGGCCAACTTAAGCTATCTTGAGCAGTCTGCACGCAATGAGTATCTTAACAACTTAGCAATTAGAGAGTTTGACTACGCCAATCAGGTACGTCAATACAATGAGTCTGAGCGTATCTATGGCTTGCAAAAGGGCTTTAACGCGATGGCTGCAGCGCAAGCTCAAGCTAATGAAGATCGTCGCTACCAAGAAATTCTAACTGGTATGGCGTTTGATCAGCAGAACATGCTGGTACAGATGCTCCAGGAAGAAGGTGCTGTTGTTGCTCGTGGTGTCTCTGGCCGATCTGCTGCTAAGAGTCTTGGTTCTGTTCTTGCAGGCTACGGCCGTAACCAAGCCATTGCTGCAGAAAGTCTCTTGAGTGCACAACGCGAGACAAACGCTGCTTCTCGTCAAATTGCTCTTGATCGTTATGGCGCTGATCTTGCTGCTCAATCTCGTCGCATGCTTAAGCCTTTGAGAGCACCTGATCCGATTGCACCATTGGCGATGCCTCGTGCAACGATCCTCGATCCGCTTAAACCTAAGAAGCCGCCGAAGCCTAGGAAAGGTGTCAACACAGTTCCTGCCTCTACTGGTCTTTCTATTGCTAACAACTTTATTACCTCCGGCTTGGGTTCACTCAAGTGGTCATAACACTAATTTAAATGGAGCAAATCAGGTATCAAGGGTACGCCCGAGATAGAGGATTCAATCCGATTCAGCTCAGCACTGCCAGCGTTGATGCAATAGGTCAACAAGGCAACTCAATGCTACGGCAAATGAGGGATAACCAAAGTGCTGAGCGTGAAACAAGGAGAGCATACCTCTCTGGGATGCAAAATGCCCAGCAACTTGAACAACAGAATAGGGCTGATAACTTTGCGTTTATGCAGCGCAGTAGAGAACGTTACCAAGATGCTGTTCAACAGCGGATGGGACAGCGTGTTGAAGATGCCAGACTAGCCGCTGCAAATCTAGACAAGCAAGTCACTGCTCTTAGTGTACTTGCTCCTCTTTCTGGAACCATCGCTCAGGCTGTGGTCAACTGGAAAAAGCAAAAGGATGAAGATGAAAAGGCTCAAGCTTATGCTGATACGCTCATCAACGGGCCAGATCCTGTTGAAGTGGCAAAGGCAGAGGCTGGTCTTGCCCAACTAAAGCAGTCTGATGAGTTAATCCAATCAACGGCTGATGGTCTTCAAGATACTGGTGCTCCACCAGAAACTGTGCGAGCAGTTAGAAAGCTATCCAAGGCACAGCGTGTTGGCCGTGCTATGGCTCTGGCTGACATGGCAGTACCAATGTATTCTCAATACCTTGAGGATCAGTACCGTAATAATGATCAACTGCAGATTCAGTTTCTAAATCCCGATACTGGTCAAGTAGAGATCATTACGCCAAAGACCCACATGGGTCCAGATCAACGTGTCGCTGTTAACAAGGTCCTCTTCAAAGAGTTTGTTAAGCAGCAGGGTCTACTTGATGTCAATCCGGCATTGATCTCAAAGTCCCTGCTTGCAATGCGTCAAGCAGAGATAAAACTGCTTGATCAAGAGCGTACCGCTTTTGAACGAGCTGAGAATGAGAATGCTCTAGCAGAAGCTAATTTTCAACTTGATGCTGGTCTAAATACTGATCCAGTTACTGCGATCAACGATGCTCTCAAAGCTTACCGTCATCTGCGCAATCCTCAATCTGGAGAGCGGTTCACACCTTTAGGTTCTTTTACTGCTGTACTTGACTATCTTGTCAAGAGTGGTAACAAGTCTGCTATTGAAGCCTTTAGTGAATCTGAATCGTACATTGCTGGCGTCCCATGGGGTGTGGCAAGACGTGCTGAATTTACCAAGGCATTTCGCGAAATCGACTCACAACTTGCTGCTGACGAAGATCTGCAGGACCGCATTGAATCGCAGGGTCAAGAGAATTGGACCGATAATGTTATCAATGAGCTTAATGCGGCACCTATTGGTGCTGATGTAGCTATTGTTGATCAGGCTATTGAGAAGTCTCGCTCCCTCTTTAATGGTAAGGTTGACCAGCGCCTCCTTCAGTATCGAGAAAACTCGACTCTTCAAGCTAGAACTGCTGCTGAACAGAAGGCGTTTCTCAATGAATTGTACGCTAGAGAAGAGCTTACTGTAGCTGAGCTTCGCTCTGGTAAGTACTCTCCGGAGATCGTCCGAGAATTCACTAATCTTGCCAAAGAGCAGGATAAACTTCGCACTGCTGAGCTAGCACCGTTTAAAGAGCAGTATGGCAAAGGTATTAAAGATGCTTTGCTACAAGCTATTCGCTGGCAGGGTGGTGCCAAAGACCCCTCCTATGCTTTTGCTGAAGCGCATGCACTGAGTGAGCTTGATAAGCGTGCTCGCGTTTATATGCAGAGCGGTGGAGCAAACATGTCTCCAGGCGTTGCCTACTCAAAAGCTGCTCAGGACATCGTTAAAGAAATTAAGGACGATAATCTTGACCCTTCTAAACCCTACGGCACATACAGTATCCGTGGTCAGGAATTCCATCGCTGGGGTTCTAGTGGTTCTGGCGGTCAAGGTGGAATGGCTGCTGCTCGCAATCGTGTTTCTGGGATCATTTCCCAAGTCTCCAATGGTGGACAAGCTGCTGTCTACAACAGAGAGTTGATCACACGGCAGGAGGCAGAAGCTCTTGTTAATCCTGACTCTCCTATTCCTGACAGTATTCGTGTTATCCAGAATGCTCTTCCTCGTGGGAAGGAAATGAGCGAGTTTGCGATCATTGATGCACAGCTAAGCAAGTTCAACCTTCCACCACGTCAACGCCCATATGTTCAGCGTGTTGTGGAGTCTTCCATGAGCCCACGGTTGCAGGAGCTGCTCAACCGTACACCTACTGCTGCACGTACAAGTCGAGCACTTACTGGTGCAGGTCTTGTTGGCCCTGGTCAAGAGCGTCAGGCTATTCAATACATTGCTTCTAACCTTGGTGTTGATCCTGTTGATGTAGCAACATTCATCAACTACGAAACTGCTGGATCTCTTGTCTCTGGTAGTTATCGTCGCGGACTTGACATCATGGGTGGAGATGGTGGTAACTATCTTGGCTGGATTCAGTTCTCTCCCTATAACCAGCAGAAGTATGGTGTCCAGAAGGGGATGAATGCAATGCAGATGGCTGAAGCCGTTACTCGCTACCTAAAGGATGCTGGAATCAAGCCTGGTGATGGTCTGGAGATGCTATACCAAGCGGTCCAAGCGCCTGCCTATCTAGGTCGAGCACGTGCTCAGGGACGTGTGATTGGTGCTGATAGCAATGCTTCACTTGCACAGCACATCAAGAATATGCGTTCTCAGCATCGTAATCGTGCTGGTGCATGGCTGATGGAGGGTGCTGCTGCAGGCGGCTCAACGTCTGCTTGGCGTGATTCACGTTTGATGTCTGCTCCTGCTCAGCGTCTCCTTTCCCAACTCCCAAAGACTTCCAGCTTTATGCAGCAGGAAAGCTTCCGCAGAAAACCCCATGAAGGTAATGACTACGGAGCTGGTGTAGGAACAAAGCTAAGCTTCAAACAAGCTGGAACTGTTCTTAAGGTTGGTTCTCCTGATAAAGATAATCGTGGGTATGGTGGATTTGTTGATGTTCGTCTACAAGACGGTAACATCGTCCGTATTGCACACCTCTCTAAAGTCAAGGTAAAACCTGGCCAACGCATTGGTGCAAAGCAGGTTGCAGCATTATCTGGAAACACTGGCCGCTCTACTGGCCCTCATATTCACATTGAACATCTCTCTGGTCCAACAGGTATCCAAGAAACAACACGAGGCAAACGTGACCCATCGTGGATTGCTTCTCAAATCTACGCTGACATCTAATTATGACTTCATCATACAATCCATCGTGGGCTGAGAAAAGCTCATCTTATGACTTTCTGCGGCAACAGCAAGCAGAAGCGGATAAAGCTGCTCTTGATTCATTGGATGATGATGAAGAGTATCGCAAGCAACAAGAAGCACGAGCCGCTGAGATCCAAGCCCAAGAGGCCCAAAAACAACAGCAACAACAAGATCGCACCGTAGCTGCTGCTGATCAGGCCAGTCCTCCAAATCCACTTCAAGAAGTCGGGACTGCCGTTGTTGGTGCCGGTATCGATGCTGTTGAAGGTATTGGTGCTACTGCAGAAGCAACACTGACTGGTCAACTACTCAACCCTGATTTCAAACCAACATGGCTTCAGGTGTCTGATGAAGTTGAGCCGATGAACCGTACCGTGTGGGGCAATCTCCTTCGTGGTGTTGGCGAGTACGTAGTTCTCACAGGCATTCTCCGTGGTGCTGCCAAGGGAGCTAAAGCTGCTCGTGTTCCTGGCACTAATCGTCTCAGCCAAGCCCTTGCTTCTGACTCGGCAAAGACTGTCAAGGGCCGTATTGTTCGTGATGCCACCAAAGGTGCAATCATTGGTGCTGCTGCTGATTTTACTAGTTCTTACTCAGAAGGTGAAACTCTTTCGACAGAAGCAAACAAGCTGATGCCTTGGCTACCTGACTGGCTTGTTACTGAGGAGAATGATTCACCTCTTGAACGTAAAGCCAAGAATGTCATTGAGGGTCTTGGTCTTGGTGCTATAACCGATGTTCTCTTTGGATGGCGGGCTGCGGCTAAAGCTGCCAAAGAAGCAAAGGTCCCTGCTGAAGATGCGCTTAAATCCTTCCAGGATACTGAGAAGGCTCTCAATGATGTACAGCAGCGTCTAACTGCTAAGGCAACACAGATTAATCCTGACGGCAAATTGACAGCAGATCAACTTTCATTGCTTCGTGAAACTGATCCTGAATTCAATGCCCTTGAACAAGCCCGCAAGGATCTCAATAAGCAGTATAAAGAGATCCATGACTCTCTTGATCCTAATGCTATTGCTGAGGCAAAGATCAAAGATAGTGCAGATCGACGTCAAGCGAACTTCGACGAAAAGGTTAAGTCTGCTTTAGAGGATGATCCCGATGGTCTAGAGCCTAATGCATGGGTCAATTCTCCTCTTTATGATCGTCCTGATAAGGGATTGTTCAGTCCTGCTGGTAAGGGAGGTTACTACCAATCCTTGCTGAATAGTTACCGGATGGAGAACAACGGTATTCTTAAGAATGGTCGTCGTCCTTCTGTTTATACCGAAGCTGCTCTTGAAAAGCGTCTATCCCATTTTGACCCAGCACGACGCAAGGTTATCGAGAACGTCGCAAAGAACCTAGAGATTGAGCTTAACCAAGCCAAGTCCACTCAAGGTAAAGCAGATGCCATGGCAGGCTTTGATGTTCAACAACTCAAAGCTCTTTCTACTGCTAAGTACCTTGACATTATTGACGACATTGCTAAGAATCCAGAAGATCTAGAACCTCTTCGTCAGCGTCTTCTCAATGACTCTGATGACTATCTTGAGAGGATGAACATTGTCACTGGCAAAAAGGAGCGGTTCCTTGGTCTTACTGATCACCGTGCTGTTGAGATGCTAATCAACACAACTGCTGGTGAGATCAGTGACCTTGCTCAGGCTGGACGTTCTATTGATGGCATCATGTCAAATGACCGGCAGGTCGAAGCTCTTATGAACCGTATGGAGTTCATGTTGATGGAGACTGGGCGTTCTAAATACGTTCGTGGTTTTGAGCTGAATGGGCTTAAGACTGATCCTGCTGCTTTTGCTGCCGGTATCCGTCAGAAAGAAGAAGATGTCAAGAAGTTCGTTACAGGGCTAAAGGATCTATTTAAGAATGATCCCGAAATGATGCGTCACTACCTTGATGTGCTTGCCATTGCAGATGGTAATGTCAAGGCTCTTGATGAGATGTATAAGTTTGCTAAGGATCAGGTCTTTAGCTGGGAATCTCTCAAGGGTGGCAAGAGGAGTGCATTCATTGATGCTCTAACCAGCATCATGTATAACAGCGTTCTAAGTGGCCCTAAGACCATTATGAGGGCTGCTATGGGTAACACCCTCACAACCTTTCTGAGGCCCATGACGGTCGTCCTAGGGGGTGCTCTGAGTGGTGACGCTAAGGCTACCGCAATGGGTATGTCTTTAATGAAGACTTCCTTCCAGTCGATTGGTGAAGCCTGGACTATCGCTAATAAAGCCTTTGTTGCTGGCAAGAATAATCTCCCCGACATCCCTTATCTTGCAAATCAACGCATCCCACTGACAATGACTGATCAGTGGAAAAACGTTGGTGCAGTCATTGAAAAGCAAGGTACTGCTTCTGAAAAGATGATGTACCACCTCACCACTACCTTGTACGACTTCAACAATTGGATTGGAGTTAAGTACCCGATGACCACTATGTCGGCCATTGATGCAGGCACTAGCGTGATCATGGGCCGTATGGATGCCAAGATGCAGGCATTCAGCAAGGCGTGGGACGAGACTGGCGGCAAGAGCATGGGAGAACTCGTTAAGAAATACGAGAAGGACTTTATCGATCAGGTCTTTGACCATAAGAAGCAACTTGTTAAATCTGAATACGCTATTCGTATGGCAGATGAAGCGGGATTGAAGCTTCCTCTTGGGCCTAATATCTCACGCATTGAAAGCTTTGTTCAGAACCAACCGCTTGTCCGTCCGTTTTTCATGTTCATGAGAACTGGTTGGAACGCTCTTGAGCTTGTTCAGAAGCACACACCAGTTCTAGCCCGCTTTAACGATGAGGTAAAGACTGTTCTAGGTGCTACTGCTGACAACTTAGAACGTGTTGCTCCGTACGGAATCACCAATCCTGCTCAGCTCATTGAAGCTCAGGCCATGATGCGTGGCCGTATTGCTGCTGGCTATCTGACTGTTGGATCGGCGATTGGCCTTTACTTCAGCGGTGGTCTTACTGGTAATGGTCCTGCCGACCGTGAGCAGCGTAATGCCTGGATTCAAGCTGGTTGGAGGCCTCGTTCAATCAAGCTTGGTGATCAATGGCTCAGCTACGACTCCCTTGAACCATTCACTTCGTTCCTTTCGATGGTGGCTGACATTGGTGATAATGCCAATCTGCTCGGTGAATCTGCCATGCAGAACTGGTATGCAAAGCTTGGATACCTCATTGGCATGAACGTCAGCAATAAATCATTCCTTGCTGGTCTTGGTCCTCTCAACGAAGTTCTCTCCTTAAATCCTGCTCAGTCTTCTGTGTGGGCTGGCAACCTTATCAACAATCAGTTGCCTTGGGCTGGTGTTCGTAATGAGATTGCAAACATCATCAACCCAGGTATGCGTGAACTTGACAAAGACTTCCGCAAGGGGCTTCAAACTATTGCCAACCGCAACCCGATGGTGAAGGATCTTCTCCCTAAGAAGTTCGACATTCTCGATGGTTCTGTTGTTAGGGAGTTTGACCCAATGGTCAGATTGTTCAACGCAGTCTCACCCCTTCAGATCAACTTCGTTGACAACCCTACACGCCGTATGTTGCGTGAAAGTGGCTTTGATGTTGTCCGCACCTTGTCAACTGACAGCAATGGTAACCGTCTTGATGCAAAGACCCGCTCACGTTACCAAAATCTGATTGGTCAGCAGAACATCGAGGCCCAACTTGAGAAGCTGTTCAAAGAGCCTGCTATCAAGAAGGAGATGGAGACCTATCAAAAGATCCGGGATCTTGGTATCCGTAGTGCTACCGGTGAAGATTCCGACCCTGATGGTGGTCTTGATGTTCAGAACTCTGAGTTCTACCGTCGCATCAAGCAGATCTTTAACCAAGCTCAGCGTGTGGCTGAAGCCCAACTCTATCAACAGTACCCAGAGCTACGTAATGCGGCCATTAATCGCAATGCGACTGAAGCTCTTCAGAAATCGAATCGACCCGATGTTGCTCTAGAGCGCATCCTTTCTATTCCTAAGTAGTAATGGCTGTCACTCAGAATACATACACAGGGGACGGATCTACCGTCCTCTTTTCTTTTACATTCCCATACCTAGAGACTACTGACATCAAGGTTTCCCTTGACGGTAGTGTAACAACTGCATATACCTTAGCCAACGCTACCACGATCCAATTCAACACTGCACCTACCCTTGGTGAAGCTATTCGGATCTACAGAGATACCGATGATACAGCGCTTGCTGCTCGGTTCTACCCTGGTTCTGCGATTCGTTCGCAGGATCTAAATATTAACTTTGACCAAAGTCTTTACGTTGCACAAGAGACATCTACGCAAGTAGATAATTTTGAGACATATGTTGATG
>Ga0208161_1000267_pt1 | contig 29634 bp, 39 predicted proteins | sample CB_VirMetaG_3_FD_184538 | JGI IMG/M metagenome (GOLD analysis project Ga0208161, IMG submission 184538) | Freshwater to marine saline gradient viral communities from Chesapeake Bay - CB_1508_1S Viral MetaG (SPAdes) (version 4) | ecosystem: Environmental > Aquatic > Marine > Coastal | place: USA... | reverse complement strand
GCTCTAACGTCCAGCGCTTCGTTGGAGGCGGGGGATACGTTCCAGATCACCAGCCTGACTTTGACGTTGGACTGATATGGCAACGAACTTTCCTGCCAGTCTGGACACGCTGACGAATCCGACCAGTTCGGATTCGCTATCCAGCCCCAGCCATAGCGCTCAACATGCGAATGTGAATGATGCTGTTGAGGCGATTGAAACGGCGTTGTTGGATGGTGCGCCGTTGCATATTGATGATGCGAATGAGCGTGTTGGTGTTGGGAATGTGTCGCCGTCGTACAAGTTGGATGTGACCGGCGATATCAACTCCACAACTGATATCAAACTGGCAGGCGATTCGATGCCCCGTGGTATTGTCGCCTATTCCAGAAACACTTCAACTGCAAACGGTGGTATCAACGCAGGTGCCGAAGCAACCGCACTAACGGTTGGCCCATTTACACCGATTGCTGGACGAAAATACAAAGTGACCTTCAATGTTGGTTACATCGAAAAGATCACAGGCGACGGAAATATTGAAGTTCGCTTGCGTACTGGCACCAGTTCGGCAGGAACTTTGTTGGAGGTCTATTACACATCGGGCTATTCCAACTCTTTGTTCTACGACAGGTCCGCAGAGAAAACCACTGTATTGACCTCTGCCGAACTTGGCACATCATCAACTTACTTGAACATTGGTGTTTACACCAACACCAACCAAGCACGGTATGGCTCCTCTGCCGCGTACACGACCAACATCATCGTAGAGGACATCGGAACATGATTTGTTATCTAACAGGCACGTTTGGGGATGAACAAACTCAGATGCGACAAATGCGTGACCGGTTGCTCGCCGCATCTGATTGGGCGGTCTTGCCTGACGCGCCCACCGACAAACAAGCATGGGAAACGTACCGTCAGCAGTTGCGTGACTTCCCTGCTACTTGGACTGCTGGTCCTACCGCAAATTTCCCTGATCCGCCCTCAGGAGGTAACTGATGGCTACCAGTTTCCCATCAGGATTGGATTCGTTTACGAATCCAACCGCAGTTGACACTCTTGATAGTCCGCCGCATGACACCCAACATGCTGACGCTAATGACGCTATTGAAGCACTACAAGCCAAGGTTGGTGTCAATAGTTCTGCGGTTGCGACTTCGCATGATTATAAGATTGATGCGTTGGAGACTGATGTTGAAAACATCAACGAATTACAACGGGCAGTGCAAAGTGGTACACCTTACACGTTGGTTCTTGCTGATGCAGGAACATTGGTGGAGATGAGCAACGCTTCCGCAAACACACTAACTATTCCGCCAGATTCGTCAGTGGCTTTTCCCAACGGTACACAAATTCTAGTTGTGCAGGCTGGTGCTGGTCAGACGACGCTGGTGGCTGGTTCTGGTGTTACAATTCGATCCAAGGACGGCAATTTGAAGTTGTCTGCCCAATGGTGTGGTGTGACGTTGATCAAGCGCACCACAAATAACTGGTTGGCTCTTGGTGATTTGAGCGCCTAATGCGTCTGTCTACTATTGCTGGTGTTGCCAGCGCTGGTCGTCCGCCGTTAGAGGTTGAATATCTGGTTGTTGCTGGTGGCGGTGGTGGTGGTTCTGGTGACGATTCGCTTGGTTCCGGCGGCGGTGGCGGTGCTGGCGGTATGCGTACAGGAACTTTCACTCTTTCTATTTCCACCAATTACTCTGTTGCCATAGGTGGCGGAGGTGCTGGCGCTCCTGCTTTGGCTAACGGTTCAAACGGTGGAACCTCCACTTTCAATACAATTAGCAACAGTGGTGGTGGCCGAGGTGCGGGCCGTGGTGGCAACGCTACTGTTGGTGGTTCTGGTGGTGGTGGTTTCCGTAACGGTGGTTCGGCGGCTGGTACTTCTGGGCAGGGTAACGCTGGTAACAATTCTGGTGGTGGCGGAGGTAAAGGTGCGGCTGCTACTGGACGAAACGGTGGTACCGGTGCGGCGTTTTACGGTGTTTATTATGCTGGTGGTGGTGCCGCTGGTCGTTACCCGTCCGCCAGTTATTCTGGCGGCAATGGTGGCGGCGGCAACTCTAATGCTTCTGGTGCGACCAATAAAGGTGGCGGTGGGGGTGGCGGTGATGGCGAATTTGGGTATAACAGCGCAGGGCGTTCTGGCGGTTCGGGCGTAGTTATTCTTCGCTACCCAGTGAGTTACACTATTTCTTTGGGTGCTGGCGTTAGCGGTTCGACCACTACGTCTGGTGCAGAAAAAATTACAACTATTACTTCTGGTTCTGGGAATGTGAGTTGGTCCTAATGGCACACTACGCATTTCTAGATGATGACAACATTGTGACTGATGTGATTGTTGGTCGCCATGAATACGAAATTGTTGACGACGTTTCTGATTGGGAAGCGTTTTATGGAGAGTTCCACGGCCAGCGTTGTGTCCGCACTTCATACAACGGCAACATTCGAAAGAACTATGCGGGAATCGGCTACACCTACGATGAGGGTCGTGATGCTTTTATTCCGCCACAGCCTTATCCGTCATGGGTGCTGAACGAAACAACTTGTCTGTGGGATGCTCCCGTTGCGTATCCTGATGACGGACCGATTTATGTTTGGGATGAGGACACTGTTAGTTGGGTTCAGATCGACGTAGGTGATTGATCATGTCGTTGATTTATGACGACACCAACACATACGATCAAATCAACGTCACGTTTGAAGGCGTTGAGGTACTGAACGCATACACCGATCCGAACATTGGTTACCGTTCAACAACTTCTTCGTATCAGGGTGCGGTTGTTGTCAACGCAACTGCCAGCGGCAGTGGTGTTGGCACTAGTTCCACCACCAGTCTGAAGGTACGGTTCCGTACCGCAGACGGTTCTGGCACAGGAACCTCCACCAGTGTTGGTGTTGTTACTGTTCCCCGTACTGCCACCGGCAGTGGCGGTGCCACAGCCGGTGACAGTGCTACTGGTTTGCGTACCGCTGTCGATGCCGCTACTGGTTCTGGTGCAGGTTCTCAGTCGGCTACAAGTTTGCGTACCGCTGTTGAAACGGCCAGCGGGTCTGGTGTCGGTGGACACAGCATTGTGTCTGCCAAAGCGTCGTTGCGTACCGCTAGTGGGGCTGGTGTGGGCGGTTCGTCTGTGGATGCCTTCACGACCACGTTCAAGACTGCTACCAGTTCTGGCAACGGGACGTATTCTTTGGCGCAGTGGAAGAACGCTGGCGAATCTTTGGATCTGCTGGTTGTTCTGCCCCCCAAGTGGTCTAAGCGGAAGCCGTATACTGTACCGCAATAACTTTCTATGGAACTAAACGAACTGTTGTTGGAACGTGAATGGCGTTCCTGCAAAGGTGGCGACACCCCCGACGAACAAGTCCAAGGGTTCTTCTATTTTTGTGAGAACTACTGGTTTATCCGACACCCTGAACGGGGTCGGATATTGTTTGAGTTGCGGGAAGCCCAACAGCAAACCATTGAAGCGTGGCACAACAACCGCTACAACATTGTGCTGAAGGCCCGTCAGATAGGGTTTTCAACGCTTGCGGCGGCATACGCTTTCTGGCTTGTGTTTTTTTGGTCTGACAGGTTTATTGTCATGCTAAGTCGGACGGAGCGTGAGGCCGCCAAACTATTGCAAAAATCCAAGTATGGATATCGTTGGCTACCGCAATGGATGAAGGAACGTGGCCCATCGCAGATCACGGACCACCAGTTGAAGATGGTGTTTGATAACGAATCGGCTGTCGAATCATTACCGTCCAGCAATGATCCTGCCCGTGGCGAATCGGTGTATCTGGTGATCGTGGACGAGATGGCGTTCCTACCGAACTCGGAGGAAGCGTGGGCTTCTATTGAGCCGATTGCTGATGTCGGCGGACGAATCATCACGTTGTCCACGGCCAACGGTTCCGGCAACTTTTTTCACCAGATGTGGGTTGGTTCCCAGACGGGAACCAACTTGTTCAAAGGTTTGTTTTTCCCGTGGTCTGCTGGTGACCGTGACGAAGCATGGTACGAGGTCAAGCAACGGACCACACCGTTGTGGCAGTTGCATCAAGAGTACCCTAGGTTGCCTGAGGAAGCGTTTATCAAATCAGGTAACCCTGTGTTTGATGTTGATGTGTTGGCAATGATTCAACCTGCGGAACCCGCTGTCGGTGATTTCATTTATGACAACGACGAATGGCATGGTTTGAAGGAAGCATCCGAGGGGCCGTTCCGCATGTGGGAAGAACCAGTTGAGGACGGCGTGTACGTTGTGGGGGCTGACGTTGCCGAAGGTTTATCTTACGGCGACTTCAGTTCCGCCCATGTGATCGATGCCAACAGCGGTCTTGTGGTCGCTCACTGGCATGGTCACATTGCCCCCGATTTGTTTGGTGCGTTGCTGGCAGAGTTGGGTTCATTTTACAACAACGCCCTGTTGGGCGTTGAGAATAACAACCACGGTCTAACCACGCTGAAGGCTATTCAACGGTACGGCTATAAGAATATTTATAAGCAGCGCCGACTTGCTCAGGCTCGGGCGAAACCTACTGACATTCTGGGGTGGCGCACTAGCGCCACCTCTAAGCCGTTGATGATTGACGAGTTGGCTGCCGCTATCCGTGAGGAATCATTGGAGATTCTGTGCAGCATGACTATTGGGGAGTTGCGTACCTATGTGCGCAAGGATAATGGTAGGATGACGGGCAGCCCACACGATGACCGTGTGATATCGCTGGCTATTGCTAATCAGATGTTGAAGTATGTTTGGTTGCCTGAGTATGATGCTGGTACCCCGATCCCTACGAACAGTTTGATTTGGTGGGAACAGTTCTTGATGACGGAGGAATCGCCGGGACGGGTGCCGATTTCTTCTTACAATGTGCGGAATCGGTCGAATATGCGCTAGATTAGAACGATATCGGTATTTGTGATGGGTACTTTGATCTGTGAGAATTGTGGCCGAACCTTCACGTTTGATGTGGTTCCTCGTCGGGGGGCTATTTGTTTCGGCTGTCATGTGAAGTCGGTGAACCTTGGATTTACTTATGGTAGGGACAACTTTCATGGTGCGACCCTCAGGGAGCGGGAACGTGATATCCTTGGCAATGCTGAGGCCAATGGCGTGGTGCCAGAACGTGTGAATTGATTTGCCGTGGCGTCTTGGTTGCAGATCGTGTTGGCCGTGTTGGCCCCCAGTGGCATCATTGCCACGTTGATTGAAAAGACACGACGGGAAAACAATAAGGATCATGCTCGCAACAGTGAACTGTTGCATCGCATTGATTATAAGGTTGATAAGATTGATGGCCGATTGGATGACCACATTGAGTGGCATCTAGATAGGGAGAACTGATGAACTATAAGGATGCTTTCCACAGGGCGGTTGCTACGTTTGTTGCGGGTGCTACTGCTTCGCCGTTGACTGCCGCCGTGTTTGATGTGTCGTTCTTCAAGGCTGCCGCTATCGCTGGTGCGATTGCGGTGTGGAACCTTGTTGGTCGTGTCGCCCAAACCTATATCAAGTCCTGATGGCACGCCCTAGTAATAACGAGATTCTTGCGAAATATCGCAAGAAGATTACGCAGTCTAAGCGTTGGCGGCGTGAGGAATATTATGATGATACTTGGCGTCGTCTGGTGGACTTGTATCAAGGCAAGCATTACGAGCATTACGCCGAGGAAGATCGCATTTTGGTAAACCTTGCGTTCTCTACGGTGAACGTGATTGCCCCGTCGATTTCGGTGAACTATCCGAAGATCACGGTGAATGCTGTGAATCCTGATAATGCAGGTCAGGCTGTTATTGCTGAAGCGGTGGTGAACTATTGGTGGCGGCACCGAAACTTCAAAGATCATTTCCGTTCCGCTGTCAAAGATTTTCTTATTGTTGGTCACGGCTGGTTGAAGGTCGGGTACCGTTATGTTGAGGAGGAACGTGTCGGTGACTTTGAAGATGTGTCGGATGCTAATGTTGAGGAGAATGTCACTAGCACGACTTTGGTGGTCACGAAAGATGAGCCGTTCGTAGAGCGTGTTTCTCCGTTCGATGTGTTCGTTGACCCTGATGCGACCAGCATGGATGATGCCAAGTGGATTTGTCATCGTGTTCGTCGCACGTTGAATGATGTCCGTACAGATAAACGGTACGCCAAGAATGCCCGTGAGGATGTGCCTGCGGTTTCGTATGCCCGTTACACTGATGATCCTTCGTCCCGCAAGATTCATGACAAGGACGAAGGTTATGCCGATGTGTACGAGTTTTATGATTTGAAGAACAACACGGTGTCGGTGTTTGCTGATGGTGGCGAATCATTCTTGATCAAGCCGAAGAAGCAGCCGTATGCGTTCGGTCATCCGTTTGTCATGTTGCGGAACTATGACATCCCTGATTGTTTCTACCCGATGGGCGATTTGGAAGCAATTGAGCCGATGCAACGTGAGTTGAATGAAACTCGCACCCAGATGATGAATCATCGCAAACGGTATGCCCGCAAGTATTTGTACCGTGAAACGAACTTTGATTCAAACGGTCGTGCCGCTTTGGAATCGGATGAAGATAACGTGATGGTCCCTGTGCAGGGCGACATGCCGTTGGCTGATGCGGTTGCTCCGTTCCCCGCGCTAATCAACCCGCCAGAGTTCTACAATCAATCAGAGTTGATTCGCACTGATATCGAATTGATTTCTGGTGTCACCGAGTTTATGCGTGGCGGCGTATCGGAGATTCGCCGCACCGCTACCGAGGCGGCGTTGATTCAGGATGCGCAGAACGCTAGGACTGCGGACAAGTTGGCCGTCATCGAAACGTGTATCGCCAAGTTGGGTCGCCGTGTTCTTCAGTTGGCCCAGCAGTTTATGACTGGCGAGCAGGTGGCTCGCATCACTGCCCGTGATGGCGAGCCGATGTGGGTCACGTTTGACCGTGACTATATTGACGGCGAGTTTGATTTCGAGGTGGCGGCTGGATCAACCCAGCCGACTAACGAAGCGTACCGTCGCCAGTCTGCATTGCAGATGGTGGACGCTATGGCACCGTTTGTTTCCGCTGGTGTTATTGACGTAGCCAAGTTGGGTGCCTATGTGTTGCAGTTCGGGTTTGGTGTGAAGAACCCCGAGATGTTTATGACCACCCCCGAGCAGCCACAGCCTGACGAGATGGCGATGGGTGCGCCTCCGATGCCCGCCCCTCCTGTGGATGCTATGGGTGCTATGGGTGCTGGTGCTCCGCCGATTGATCCTATGATGTTGGCGGCTTTGGCGGCTGGGCAGCCCCCCGAGGGTGCGCCCATGCCGCCTATGATCTAATTTTTAGAACGCATTTTCTATATAGTAGAGCAACCTGAGTGGACTCTGGATAGGAGACTTTGTGTCTGAAATTGAAACTACTGAAGTTGGTCCCGAATCTGTCGGGGAAACCACGGGAGTAGAAACAGGAGAAGTTGATTCTCCGTCTTACGAGTATGTTGATCCGACTGCTTTCGATGGAAAGTATGTCAAGGTCAAGGTTGATGGTGAAGAACTGGATGTGCCTTTCAGTGAGGCGCTTCAGGGATATCAACGTCAGGCTGATTATACTCGCAAGACTCAAGAGTTGGCTTCTCAACGGGAACAGTTCCAGTTTGCGCAGACTTTGCAGCAGGCTCTTGAATCTGATCCGCAAGGCACCTTGCAGGTGTTGTCCCGTCATTACGGGGTAGCAGCAGCCCAGCAGATGGTGGCGGATGCGCAGCCCGAAACCCCACAGTTCGATGATCCTTTGGAGCAGCGTGTGTGGGAAGCCGAGCAGCGCCTACAGCAGTATGAGACAGAGCGTGCTAACGAGCAGTTGCAGCGGGAAATTTCTCGTCTACAATCCACATACGATGACTTTGATGCACAGCAAGTTGTTACCGCCGCTTTGCGGATGGGAACAACCGATCTGGAGGCGGTCTACAAGCAGACTGCTTATGATCGTTTGATGCAGAAGATTCAAACGCAGGCTTCTGCCGAGCAGGTTTTGGCTAACCAGAATCAGCAGGTGGTGGATGCCAAGCGTGAGGCCGCTTTCATTGAGGGTGGTGCTTCTGCGAACGGTCCTTCGGATCAGCCTGTGGGGAAGGTCGGTTCCATCCATGAGGCTTGGGCGCTTGCCAAGCAACAGATGGGTATGTGATCCGTTCCGTTTCTTTAGAATTGAGGTAACATCATGGCTGGTAACGCCAATTTTGATTCGTTGCTTTCGACTACTCTCGCCAACTATCGGGATCAGTTGACTGACAACATTTTCACTGCTCGTCCTTTGACGAACTTCCTGATGGACAAGGGCCGTGTCCGCATGCTGGACGGCGGCACGAAGATCGTGGAGCCGTTGGTTTACGGCCTCAACGGCACCGTCGGTTCGTACTCGGGTTACGACACCATTTCGCTGACCGCTCAGGAAGGCATGTCGGCTGCCGAGTACGATTGGAAGCAGTACGCTGCGTCCATCGCTATCTCGGGCATTGAGGAAGCCAAGAACAACGGCGAGGCTGCTATCATCAATCTTCTTGAGGCCAAGATCATGCAGGCCGAGGAGTCGATGCGTGAGGGCTTCAACCAGATGTTCTTCTCCGATGGCACTGGCAACTCGGGCAAGGACTGGCTGGGGCTTGCGGCTCTGGTTGATTCGGCTGGCACCGTCGGTGGCATTGACGCCACTGGCGTTGGCAACTCCTTCTGGCAGTCTTACGAGGAGGGTACCGCTGGTGCTCTCACCCTCGCTGCCATGGCTACCGCTTACAACTCGGTGTCGGTTGGTAACGACCATCCCGACATGGTGCTGACGACTCAGACTCTCTTTGAGAAGTACGAGTCGCTGCTTCAGCCGCAGTTGCGGTACACCGATGCCAAGACCGCTGACGCTGGGTTCCAGAACCTGTTGTTCAAGTCGGCTCCCGTCACCTACGACGTTCACTGTCAGGCGGGTGTCATGTATTTCCTGAACAGCAAGTACCTGACCCTCGTTGGTCACTCGGGCAAGTGGTTTGAGCAGACCGATTTCGTGCGTCCTGAGAATCTGGATGCCCGTTACGCTCTGATCATGTGCTACGGAAACTTGACCTGCCGCAACCGTGCGAAGCAGGGCAAGTTGACGGGCCGCACCGCCTGATCAATCAACAATTGATTCTGGGGGAGGGGGCTTCGGCCCTCTCCCCCTGATCGCATTCAGGGGATAACATGGCTAAGAAACCTGCTATTGATTTGGGAGATATCGGTGACGCTTTGGCTGCTCCTGTTCGGGCTTACACTAGGGCTGTACGTTCTTATAGTCGTAGCATTCAGTCTACTCGTCCTGACCGTTATCCTGAGAAGTATCCGAGAAAAACTGTTGGTGGTCGCACTGCGTTCAAGGGTGGCGCTCCACGCAAAAAGTCGGCTGCTGGCCGACGGAAGGGTAGGTGATCATGCCTCAGGGTAAGGGTTACAAGGATTATGATTCGGCTGGCAAGAAGAAGTCGATTGCCAAGCGTCTGGGTAAGGCGGCGATTGAGGTTGCTGCTAATCCTATGGGTTACAGCAAGATGATGAATGCTCCGAAGGCTCCGCCAAGGGCCAAGACAAAGCCGCAATCAAAGCGTCGTCCCGGCGAAGCCCCGTCTACGATTGCTGGTCGGACTGCTCGTACTGCCCCCGTAAAGAAGGCTGGCGGTGGGTCCAGCAGTGTGAAGCCTCGCAAGAAGTCTACTGGTTCTGCTGGTCCGTTGGCTGGTCGTTCGCCTGCCATGTCGCCAAAGAAGAAGTCTGGTGCTGGCAAGGGTGCAGCCCAGAAGAAGGCTGCTTCCAAGGCTAGGCTTGTCAGCGTTGATAAGGTTGATGCTGGTCGCCGTCGTACTCAGGTTGCTGTCAGGCGTGGGGCTGCCAAGAAGGCTGCTGCCCGCACTGTTGCTATGGCTACCGAGAAGAAGCGTGATCGTGCCGCTTCCCGCAATCGGCGTTACAAGGATGATCGGGCCTATAGGGACTGACTAGAACGAATCGCCTATAGGTGATGAGTAATATTCAGGCAGTTCCAGCCCATAGTTTGTACGGTCGTCCCGCTGTGGACGCTCGTTTGGCGCATATGGACGGTGCTCGCATTGCGGCACCGTCCGCACCGTATGTGGGCAGGGGGAACAAATGTACGGCCAATGAGGATACTTGTGAGGGTATGCGTGCCAAAGGCACGGAATACTGTATGGGTCATCTGAGGTCATTCAAGAAGAAGGGTGGTGTTGTCGATGGCGATGAGCAGGTTGACTCTAGCGCAGATTCGTGACAATGCCAGAGCGATCACAGAAACCGAGTCCGATGATGTGTCGGACGCCTTGTTGAATCTGTATATTCAGGACGGCTATAACAGGATTATTGATTTGGAGCGACGTTGGCCTCATTTGGAGGTGTCGTTCCAATTCAACACAGTGGCGAATCAACGGTCGTATACGATCAATGATTACACGGATGATGATATTCGTGAGATTGTTTCTCTGGTCGATCAGGTGAATGTTCGGTTGGAGTGGATTTCGTATGATATGGCGGAGGACTATTATATTGGTGCGTCTGATGCGCCGGGACGCCCTATGTTTGTGGCGTTCTGGGCTGACCAGTTGCATCTGTTCCCACAACCCAGCGGTGTTTACACGTTGAAGGTTCGTGCCTACAGGAATCCTAATGATTGGATTACTAGTGGGGGTACGGTTGATGGGCCTGACGGGTTTGATTTGCCGTTGGTCTATTATGCGGTGTCGCATATCTACAGGGCGCAGGAAGCGCCGCAGATGGCGGCAGAGTATGAGCGTGCATTCAATGATGGTGTGGCGTTTTTGCGTCGGGATATTATGAAGCCTGAATCATACTCCCCTGTGGTGCTGTCGTCTGGTGGACGGAAGCATCGTTGGGGTTCGCTGGAATTCTGACATGCGTGCGTTCGCCATTGAGGATTTCACAGGCGGCCTGAATCTTCGGGCCGATGTGTTCAATCTAAACAGCAACGAGTCGCCTGACTTGTTGAATGTGGACATTGATCCTCGGGGCGGCGTGTTTCAACGGCGTGGACTTCAACGATGGGGTTCTACGAATGTGGCTGGCGTGTTGCCGCAGAACTGGGGAACTTCGCAGAACCTGTGGTTTTGGGAATCCGACACTCCGCAAATGTTGCTGTCGGCTAACGATACCGTCTATTATTCCAGCGATGGGACGTTCGCTGATACGACCATCAGCACGGCTTCCAGTCCGTTTGGTGCAGTGTTTTCCAGTTGGTCTGACGGCAATGAAGATGTGGCATATGTTGCTTGTGGGTGTGGTTCTGGTGCGCACAAATGGGACGGGACCACTAAGACTGCGTTGACTGCTAATGGTACTGGTGCTTGGCAGAATGATTTGTTGTCACCGTCTACTGGTCACATGCCGCAATGCAGGCATGTGACGTTCCATATTGACAGGAACTGGGTGGCGTACACTGGCGAGGACGGTACGTCATATCCCGACAGGGTTAGGTTCTCTCACCCGTTGTTCCCCGAGTCGTGGCGTGAAGATGATTATATTGATGTTGTTGGCGGTGGCCGTGGGATTACTGCTTTGGTGTCGTTCAACGGGCATATTGTCGTGTTCAAAGAACACGCTATTTATGCGATCTATGGCTACAGTGACGACACTTTCCAAGTTGTTACCGTCACTGAAGATATTGGTTGTGTCAACCCCAGTGCCATAGCGGCCACAGAAACTGGGTTGTATTTCTTTGACGGCCAGAACGGTTTGTTTGTGTACGATGGTCGCACTGTTGATTATATGTTTGAGCAGTTGCGCCCGTTGTTTGACACAAACGAGTTCAATGATACTGCTTTGGCCGCGGTGCGTGTGTCTGCTGTGGGCCGCAAGGTGTATGTGTCGTTGCCGACTGGTGTGTCTACCAGTGCGGAAACGTATTCGATGATTGGTGTCAATTATCGCGACACCGGCATTCTTTATGCCGGTGGAGGTTTGACGTTTGATTCGTTGGGTGTTGGGTATGATGATTCCGATGTGAAGTGGGATGGTCAAACCCAGTCTGATGATGTGACTTCGACGTATGTGTGGGATTCTACGTTGGATAAGTCTGGTGCTTGGACGAAATATCAGATTGCTGACGGGTTTGGGTTGGGGTCTGGTGCTTTGTTTGTTGATTCGAACAACAACTCTAAGGAGTTGTTTGTTCATCCGACGAAGCCGCAGGTGTTTTATTTTGATCGCAATTTGTATACGGACAACGTGTTGGGTTATTTCAGCCCGTTCAGTTCTTTTTATGTTACGTCGTGGCAGGATGCTGGGTCGGCGCATTCAAAGAAGTTCTGGCGTCGCCCTGAGTTTGTGTTGAACCGCGAGTATGCTGCCTATGATTTGTCGGTTGCTGTGTACCGTGATTGGGATTCGTTGACGCTAAAGAGACAGTTTGATGTGCCTGCCGAGGGGTTTACTGGTGCGGGTTCTCCGTCGCAGTGGGTTCAGACGTTCGGGTCTGAGGTGTCCCGTGGTAACAGTTTGGGTTTGGGTCGTGCCGTGCAGTTGAAGTTGTCTAGTAATGATTCAGCGAAGTGGGGTGTGAACGGCATCACGTTCAAATATAATCCACGGGGTTATAAGCCGTGAGGCGGGACGAACCGTGGTTCGCCCCGCAACTCACCAGTTTGCGTGGCCCTGACCAGTTGCCGTTGCGCAACATCTTCTTGTCGTTGACCGAATATTTGCGCCGCTATTTCTCTAGCAATGTGGGGCATTGGTTTGTTTATGAGGGGACTACGGATGCGGTTGGGGAGTTGGTTTTTCCGCATAACGCCCCGTTTACACCGTCAGTGGTGCAGGTCACCGAGGCATTTGTCGATTCTACTACACATAATCAGGGGGCCTTCCACATTGATTCAGTGGATGATACGAATATTGGTCTCCATTTTCTTGTGGCTACTAGCGGCAATAACCGTAATAACACTGATGTGAAGGTGCATGTCCTGTGTTTACCGTAACCTGTGGATAACTATAGAACGAACTAGGTATATGTGATGGCCGATTTTTCTTTTGCTGACACCAATTATGGGCTGGCTGAGGCCAGCGCTCGTCGGCGTGCTCGTCAATCAAATCTGCAAACCCAGTTGGGTTTGACTGATTTGGCTAGACGGACGGAACGCACTACCCGTGATGTTACCAAGGCGTACCGTCAGGCTGCGGCCCCTCAGATCACTGGTTTCACGGCCCGCGGGTTGGGCAGGTCTGGTGTTTTCCAGCGTGCCATGAAGGACTTTGTGGGCGCTCAGCAGCAGCGTTTGGGTGATATTGCTACGGAGCAGCAGGCTGAGCAGACACGGTTGGAGTTGCAACGTCAGCAGGCGGCACAGGATTTGCAGGATTATTTGGATCAGTTGCAGTTGTCTAGGCAGCAGCAGATTATTTCTGATGCGCAAACTTTGCGTCAGTATGCGCCGATGTCAGGCTTGTTCAGTTAGGGGTTATTATGAGAGATGACAAAGATTGGTCGAAGCCCGCTAGGCGAACTGTTCCTTCTAGTTACGGTTATGGCCGTGGCTCAGGCAAGACTACTTACAGGACGCAGAAGCGTCGGACTTATTGGACTGGTGAAAAAGCCGTTGACCAGTTGCATCCACGCTCTAAGGCTCAGAAGAAAGGTCGTGGGTCGGGTCGCACTACCCGTGCGTCCCGTCGTCGTGCTATTGATTTGGGGGGGCGTTGATTCGTTATGGCTAATGGGATGTTGAGTCGTCGTATCAGGCGGCAACCGTGGCAGATTGACGACGAGAAGCAGAAAACTATTCCGAAGCGCCCTACTCCAGTTCGTTCTGCGCCGACTAGCCCTGCCGAGTTGGAGCGTCAGCGGACTGGTGGTACTGCTGGACGTTATGCCAGCCAGCAGAATCGTCCCCCGTCGGATCGTGGCCTGAGCCGTCCCGCTCCCCGCCAGATTGCTCCGTCGTTGGGCGATGTGGATGCGTTCGAACAGGCGTTGAAACGCGAGTATGGTGGGCAGGACCGACTGACAACTGGCGGTTTGGGTGGCGCAATGTCCAGCATGTTCGCTGGCGGCAAGGGTTCCACCCAATACGAGCGTTTGTACGATCCGTGGCTGGAAAAATTTGATACGGCCCTTGAAAACATTAGGACGAAGAACGCTATTGCTGCTGGTTTGGCTGGCGGTGCAGGTGGTGCTGGTGGTGCAGGTGGTTCAGGTGGCGGTGGTGGTGGTGCCGCTGCTGGATCTGACTATTCGGGTGCAATCAATTTGTTGCGTGATCGTTTGGCTGGTGTGTCAGCCCAGTATGATCCGATGCGTGCCGCTTTGGCGGCTGCCGCAGCGGCCAGTCGAAAGTCGATTGATGATGCCAGCGCACAAGCGTTAGCACGCCTAGCACAGATTGATCCTGAGGCTGCGTTCCAGTTCATTGTCCAGCAGACGCAGACTCCTGCGGCGGCTGGCATGAATTATCTTCAGGCTATCGGTGCAAGTGGTGCCGATGTGGACGCTGTTCGCATGTTGAATGAGGCGTTGTTGGCGCAGCAGTTGGCTGCCAGCCAACAGTATTCGTCTGGTATGACTTCTGCTTTGGAGGCTGAGCGTGCCGCTCGTCAGGCGGCCAGCGTGTTGATGCAGCAGGAAGGATTGCGCAACTTGGAGGCTGTCCGTTTGGCTGAAGCACAGCGGATCGCTAACGCTGAGGCGGCTGCACGGAAGGCTATTGAGGATGAGATTCTTGATTACGAGTTGAAGCAGGCGGGTGGCTGATGAACGAAGAAATGTTGGCGGCACTACTGGCAGCGCAGGTTCCTACGAGCCTGTCTCCTGATGCGATCAGTGCTGTTCAACAGGGGTTGAGCCGCACCGATCTGTCAGCGTTGCTGACTCCTGCTTTGGGTGTCGGTAGCGGTGTGGTGAATGAGCAGGTGTTGGCTGAAGGTTTGCGCAACTATTTGCTGCAAGCCATGCAGGCTGCTGAACGTGATTATGCTGCTTCACAATCAGAGTTGTTGCCTCCCATTGCCCCTATCGAAACCCCCATTGTCGGGCAGATTCAGAACAAGTGGCGTGCGGCCACACAGAATGATCCTGAGTTACTGGATTTGATCAACACGACGTTGTTGAATGTGTATCTATTTGGCGGTAACCCTGAGGGCGAGTTGGCTGCTTTGGAAACCGCTTTGGGTGGCGGTCAGCAAACCACGGGAAGATTCGGTTTGGCTCCTGCGGTCCAGTTACCTGCTGGGTTGGAAGAAGATTTGAAGATTCTCGCTAACGAACGTGACTTCAATCAACGGGCTGAACGGGATTATCAGCAGGAATTGGCGGCATACAATCAGGCTGTGGCCGCTCTGCCTGAGCAAGCACCGTTGGATTACGAGCAGTTGCGTCGTGACTATTTCTCGGAGATTGGGCTGCCCGCTTTGGCGCAGTTGCCTGCGCCGGGGCAGCAGTACGAGTTCACTCCCGAGCAGGTGTTGGCGTTGCGTAAGCCGACGCAGCGTGGCACGACTAGGACGTTGGCTGAATCAATGTTGGCTGCTAGGCGTGAACCATTCAAGCCGAAGCCGTCTGGCGGACCGGCATCTGCGATGCCGGGTCCGATTGCGGATGTGTCTGGTCCGTCTGGTGCTCAGCGTGTGTTGGCCCGTCAGGCTCAGGTTGATCCGTTGAAGGCAATCATTGGTGCGGAGGAAGATACTGCTAGGTTGCGTGCGGCCCGTGCTGGTCGCACGTTGGCCGCCAAGGGTCGCACACCTTTCCAAGACGCTATGAGACAATTGTTGGGTATCGGAGTTCTGGAAGCCTCACAGTAATGCCTATCACCAGATCGCCTTTCAGTAGGCGTCCACAGCAGATGCCCCGTCAGGATGACGGGTGGATTGACATTACTACTGGTCAGCCTGCGAGTCAGCCCACTGGTCAGCCTGCTCCCGTGCAGCCTGTTGATTCGGGTGGCTATCAACCTGTTGTTCCGTCGTCTGGTGATGTTTCGGTTCCTCGGGTGCAGCCTGCGGCTGCGGTAAAAGATGACACGGTTACTCCTGCCGATGTGCAGGATGTGATTCAAACCCAGTATGAACGAATCGTTGATGATCCCAGTGTTTCCCCTGAGCGCAAGCAGGGATTGATTGAGCAGTTGTCCACGATTGCTGGTGGTGGCACGTTGCCGGGGCTGGGGTTGACTGGCAAGGTTCTGGGTCTTGCTGGCAAGGGAATCATGGAGGGTTTGGGATGGTTGCCTGTTGGAGCGCGGGGGGTTCAAGCAACTTTTGCTGAGCCGTTTGAAGCGTTGGGGATGATTGGTTCTGGTGCGGCGCTTGATGTTTCTGGTGCGTATGGTGCTGCCGCTGGTCGTGGCCCTATCCCTGAGTCTGAGGCCAGTGTTGATGTCACTCCTGTGCCTTCTGGTGGGCGTGATGTTTTCCGTTTGCCGTCCGAAAGGATCAGCACTCGCAGGTCGTGGCAGGAGAAAGTCAAAGACCCTAATTATATGTTGACTGTTCCAAACATTCGGGACAAGGTGAATAAGCCGACTGGTGTTGGGTGGGTTGACAAGTTGATCAACGGCGGTTTGTTTATTGTGGATGCTGGAGCAGAGTTGACGTTTCAGGGTCTAACTGATCCGTTGTCGTATGTGACGTTTGGGGCGGGGCAGTGGGCTGGTCAGGCTGGTCGTGCCGCTTTGACGGCACGACTGTTGCAGGATGATGCTGTCAGGGCTGTTCCCAGTTTGTTGGAGAATCCGCAACGGTTGTATCGTTTGGGTGAGTGGGGTTTGAAGCGGTCTGAACGTCAGGCGTTGGTTCAGGCTGGCATTCTGGAACCTGAGGGTATTGCTTGGGCGTGGGGTTCTCAGGGGGTGCTTGGTGGCACGGGTCGTGCTGCCCGTGCTGTGGGCGGCACTGTGGCCCGTGGCCGTGCCAGTGTTGGTGATGTGTTGTCGAAGATCGGTCCTAGGGGTGGTGTTCCTGCTTTGGCCACTGTTGGTACTCGCCGCAATTTGATTGCGGCTGCACGCAACAGGGGTTGGAATGATGCTGGTGGTGAGGCCCGTACCGCTGTTCTCCAGTATGCTGGTTCGTTGGCTGCCCGCCGTGAGGCGGGCATCACGACTGCTGTGTTGAATTCTCGTTATCGTGGCTTGTTGAAAGAGTTGGCTGAGTCTCCCTATAGGAATGATATCGCTACGTTGATTGAGCCGGGTACCACAGCGACCACAAGGCAGTTGCCTGCTGAGGCTCAGGATTTGGCGAACCGAGTAACTGATGCGTTTGAGGAAATGCGCCAGTTGTATAACATGCGGATGGACGGGTTCCGAACTAAGTATGGTTTGAATCCTAATTACGCTATTGATATCCCGTCTATTGATAACTATTTCTTCCATAAGGTTACGCCCGAGATGAATCGTTTGATTCGTACTACGAAGGCAACTGATAAGACTCCGTGGATGTCTCAGGTTCAGGAGATGATTGGGGTTGGTGCTCGGGAGATGCGTCAGGGTGGCGGCCCGTTGCGTATGCGTAAGTTGATTGCTGGCGAAAAGTTTTTAGATGAAGAACTCCAGACTGGTTCGATTGCGGAAATCAACGAGATTTGGCGGCGTAAGACGAACACTGATTTTGATTTCTTTGAGACTGATTCGGCTGAGGTTGTCTCTAGTTATATTGACAGCATTTCGAATCAGGCTGCCCGTGTCGCTTACTTTGACAGGTTGTTTGACTATGGGACGGATGCTATTCGTCCCGTGTTGGAGAAGGTTATTCCTGATAAGACTTTGTTGAAGGAAGCGCAAGACACCTTGAACACGTTGAATAACGAACGTCAAGGTTTGATTCGCAGAATCTCCAATGCTGTTGTTCGTGGCGAGAAGAAGGCTGGCAATAAACTGGTTGAGATTGCTGAAGCGGTGTTGCGTGGCTCTGATGACAAGTGGGTGCAGGCGGAGCAGGCTGTTGCTGCACGACAACAGGAGTTGTCGAATCTTGCTGGACAGTTGAAGGTGTTGCGGACACAGGCTGATGCTCAGACGGCGAATATTCGTGGCTCTTGGGAAGATATGATTACCGCTTTGGAGTTGCGTGTTGCTTCTATTGAGGATGCGATCAGTCGTGGTGAGGGTGCGCAGGAGGCGGCACGCCAATATCTGTTGGAGCAGCATTCCAAGATGTTCCCGAACCGCAAGAAGCGTCCGTCGGATATCCGCCAGTTGGCTGCCGAGGTGTTGGAGCGCAGGGAAAACAAGTTTGCTTCCAAGTTGAAGGCGTTGGAAACTCGCCGTTCACGGGCGCAACGCCGTCAGGCTTCCGCCGAGCGGCGTGCCGAGCGGCTGGGTGTGGAGGCCAGCGAGATTACCGAGTCGGTTGAGAGCATCAACACTAGGACGACACGGTTGCGTGCTTTGTCGGAAATCAATTTTGATTCCGAGGTTGCACCTGACGGTGTGGTGTATACGTCTGAACAGTATTTGCAGGATTTGCCTGACGGTGGGGCCGCAGTGTTTTACCCTGAGGCGAGCGATATACCTGATCCGATTGCTATTCCTGCGGCAGACATTGAGCAGACGTATGATTTGTCCAGCAGGTTGGATGATATGCAACGTGTGTTGACTGCGTTGGATGAGTCGGCTGGCGAGGTGATTGCCGAGTTGACTGGCAATCAGGAGTACGCCGATTGGATCACGGTTGAGGTCCGCAGGTTGATGGAGTCGCCGTTGGGTACCGAGATTGATCCCCGTGTCCCCGAGCAGTTGGCCCCGTTGATTCAAACGATTCACGGTTGGGGCAGGTCTGCTGAAACCAGCGACGAGATTGTTCAAACCTATTTGGCTGCGATGATTGATGCTGTCGATATTGCTTTGGCTGACGCTACCGAACCTCTTGATCCCGACACTGTGATCGCTCTTGTTGATGACATGATTCGTGGGGCCGCATCTATTGATGCTGGCCCCGAAGCAGCCCGTGTCATGGTGTCGATTCCTGATGTCCAGTTGGGTGGCACCAAGATTTTGATGGACCCGACGGAAACGTGGAACATTTATAGTGGTGCCACTGACAACGTGTTTGCTGGCATTGCTGATGGCACGTTGGCTTGGGATGATGTTGTTCCGCAACGCACCGTGATTGAGCCGACGGCTGCGGCTGCGCCTACGCCTGCACCGTCTGCCGCACCTGCGGTTCGTCAAACCTTTGAGGCGACCACAGACGATTCAACTAGGGATGCGTTGGGTCGTGGCGTTTGGGTTAGCGACAGGAAGCGTGCCGAGGCAATCACCGAGTTGATTGCCGATGCGAAGAAGGCGGAGAAGGCTGGCACAATCAACGAGTTCTTGTCTCGTTTGGATGATGTTGCTGACATTGGTGAGAAGGCCGAGTTGGTGAAGCGTGCGCTGGCTGCTGGTCGTGGTGCTTCACGAAGCCCGTTCTTCGCTGAGGTGTTGGATCGTTTCCAGATGGAAGTGGAGTTCGCTGTTGGTCGTGCGGCTGGTGGTATCGGCACCGATAATTTCTCTAGGAATGTGCAGCAGGCTGCGTCTGCTGATCCCGAGTTGTTCTTGCGGTACACGGCTGAGGCGGCACAGTCTGCTGGGGTGAAGAAGCCTGAGTCGTGGGCGAAGATTCCGAAGGCTGAACGTGACCAGTTGGATGCGGCTGTCAGTCAGCCGACTGCTGCGGCTGCCCCCGAACCTGTGGCCGCTGTGGAGCCGACCACTCAGGTGACTTCCACTCCGCTGGATGCGGAGATGCGGCTTGCGGAGGAACGTGAGCAGTTGATTGCCCGAGGCCAGCAGATCGATCCCGAGTTGGAGAAGGCAGCCCGTGCTGACACGGAGGCCCGTGCCGCTGCGGCGGCAGCGGGCCGTGAAATCGGCACGTTGCGTAGCGGTGAAACTCGTGCTCGTCAAGCAATTGAACAGCGTGTCAATGTTGCCCGTGGCAGGGAACGTGTTGATATCGGGACGGGTGAACCTGTCACCCGTGGCAAGGCTGGTCAGGAGTTGCGTTCCGAGCAACGCAAGTTGAACAAGGCACGTTCCGATATGGAACGTGAGATTCAATCTGATCCTGTGTTCAAATCAATCAAGCAAACTGAACGCAAGGTTGAGGCGGCGGCCACACGGTTCGAGGCTGCGGAGGCTGCGTTTGTTTCGCAAGATGATTGGCAGCAGTCGGTGCGTCCGTTGTACGAGAAAGAAATCAACGACATTCGTGATGCTTTGAATTCGGCTCCGCCTGCTGGCGCTGCCCGTCAGGGTGCGACAGAGTGGGCGAACAGGGTGCAAGGCGTGTTGGATAATTTACAGACCGTCCAGTTCACGGACAAGCAACGTCAGGCTTGGGACAGAGTGTTCACCCAGTTGTTCGGTTTGGAAGCAGACCTTGCCAAGAAGGAAGCGAACATTGTTATCCAACAGAACGTGGTGAACAACATCGCTAATTCAAATATTGGCGGCCAAGTTGTCAAAGATATTTTGGATGGCTGGGTTGAGATTGAACGGCTCGGTGTGCAGATTCCCCGTGAACTGTACGACGAGATGACGTTGGGTGTCCGCAAGTTGCAAGACCCCAAAGAGTGGAACGCTTTCATGAAATCCTATTTGGAGTATCAGCGTTTCTTCAAGGCGTATGCCATCTCAACGCCGGGGTTCATTGTTCGTAACGCTATGACTGCAGCATTCAATAACCTTGTTGCTGGCATTACCCCATTACAACAGGCTAAGACTTTCAAGTTTGCCCGCGAGTATTATCGCAATGGTTTGGATGCAGCATTTGATTCGTTGTCGGCAGCGGACCGCCCCATATTTGAGGAGGCGTTCCGTGCTGTGGTCGGTTCGGGTGGCGGTCAAGCCATTGATGAAGTGATGCCGTTGATTCGTGGTAAGTCCAGCCGCATCTACAACAATGCTTACACTCGTTGGTTCCAGAAGCGCAACGAGCAGGCTGAAATCTGGGGCCGTATGGCGATGGCAATTGACGGTGTGGAGCGTGGCTTCACGTTGGATCAGAACTCTGCTCGTATCATCCGTTACCATTTCGACTATTCGGACACTTCACGTTTGGATGAGGTGGCGAAGTTGGTCATCCCGTTCTGGACTTTCGCTAGCCGCAACATGTCGCTGCAAATCATCAATCAATTTACACGACCTGGAATGTATCAACGGTACAATGATTTGCGTGAGTTGACCGCGGGGCGTGCATCTGACTACCAGTTCTGGCCCGTGTGGTTGCGTGAACGTGAACCGTTGCAGTTGGGTGACGGCAGATATTTGAATCCCGATTTGCCGCAGATTGATTTGCAACAGCAGTTGGAACAGTTGCTAGTTCCGCAACGTCTGTTGGGTCAGTCGAACCCGTTGATTCGCACCGCCGTCGAAGGGTTGACTCAGAAGTCGTTGGCGTTTGACACACCGTTCGGCACCAAGACGCAGAAGGCTGGGGTGACTGACATCCCGTCTGCGGTGTTGACCGAGTTGTTCGGGTTGACTGGCGGTGATGTGAGTGGCGAGTTCACTGATGACGGCTACCAGATCGGGCGGTTCGCCCAATCAGTTGGTCCCGGTTTGTTGCCGCCGTTGCAACAGTTGCAGCGTTATCTCAAGTCTGGTTTGAGTGCCGCTGGTCAGGGGCCAGAGTCCCCTGTCCAGCAGGCCATTGGTGGTTCTCAACGGTATGCGGAGCGTGATTTCTGGACGACGTTGGGAACGTATCTTGGTATCCCGTATGGGCAGTTGACTCCTGAGCAGATTCAGGGCGAGTTGCGGCGTATGGAGTACGCCGCTAAAGGCGTGGGAAGATGAGTTGGAAAACATTTATTGATGTCTCCAAGTGGCAGGGCGAGATTGATTGGGATGTGATGGCGGCGTCTGGTGTGGACGCCGTGTATATGCGTGCGTATAACGGGCTGACCAAGGACAAGAAGTTGGATCAGTATGCGGAGAACGCCCGACGGGTCGGGCTACCGTTTGGTTTGTATACGTTCTGGCGTCCGAAGTATTCCGCTCAGGAACAGGTCGCTAAACTTTTGGCGGCCCACAGCCAGATGGGTGCGTCGTTGATACCGATGATTGATGTTGAGCATGGCGATGAGAAATCGCCTGCGGATATTGGCAGGTCGATAACGCAGGGTGTGCGTCTGGTTGAGAAACATTTGGGTATGTCGCCTGTTATTTATACGGCGGCATGGTTCTGGAATCCTGCCGTGAAGGGTGCGGTTGTTGGGCATTGCCCGTTGTGGCTTGCTCGTTATTCTGTGCCTGATGTGCCGCATGATCCGAGTGAGTGGGCTGATCATGCGATGCGATACAAGCAGCCTGTGGTGCCGAAGGACTGGTCACAGTGGGATGCTTGGCAGTTCTCTGCCGAAGGTAATTTCAGGGGCCATGTGTACGGTACGTCATCGACGCATCTTGATTTGAATATCATGCGGGGCGAATCATGGGACAGGTTCGTTGTTGATAGGAAGAAGCCTGAGGTTGTCCCGCCGTCAATCAATTATGATCGGAGTTTCAAGATGAGAATGGTTGTACCGCCAGTCAGGGTTTACGATTCCCGTCATGCTGGCGCACATGCTAGGGGTGAGTCCCGTCGTATCCGTGTGGATGCTGTGGATGCGGCGTTTGTGAACATCACGGTGATCGATCAGGGTGGTGGCGGTTGGCTGACTGCTTGGGGTGCTGGCAACATGCCTGTTGTCAGCAACGTGAACTGGGGTGCAGGTCAGACGATTGCTAACACCAGTTGGGTGCCTGTTGTGGATGGGCATATCAACGTGTTCACCAGCGCACCATGTCATGTGCTGGTGGACTTGCAGGCGTCATCCTGATTCGTGCCTGAGGTGGGATTCGAACCCACACTGTACGCAGTTTGAGTGCGCCGCCTCTGCCGTTGGGCTACTCAGGCTGGAAGTCTGGTTCGATGGCGTCCCTGAGAACTTCAATCAGTTTACCCATCTCTGCCATCAGCATGTAGACGGCTGTGGTGTCGCCCGAGGTGGCGTCGTCCCAGCAGTCAATCAATAGTTCGGCGTCGTACTGGGAGATTTCGAATCCGATTTCGAATCCGTTTTCCAGTTTGCGGTGAGCGATGTCCAGCATTCTTCCAATCTCGTCCAGTTCTGATTCATCGAAGTGCTCTGTCATTTTCTGCTCTTTGCTTCCGCTATGGCACGGCATGATCTGATTGCGTTGTGGATATCCAGCAGGTGTTTGCGTGGCAGGCCGTGACGTTCCACTTCTGCTTTCAGTGATTCCAGTGTTGCTTCTAGTTCTACGACTTCTTTCTTATTCATCTGCCAGTTCCAAGGTGAAATGATTTGCGATTACCATGCCTGTGACTACAGCATACCCTACGATATCCATGAGTGTGTCTAGCAATGATTCGTTGCGGGGGATTGGGTTGGATGATATGTTTCTGGTCAGGTTGTTTAGTCGTTCAATCTTGTCGGACATGCGGACAGCGATCCCCATGATTCCGAAAGCAAGAATGTTTCCCGTACCGTAATCATGTTGCTTGTTGCACAACAGGTTGACCATCTGGTCGATATCCCATTGGCCTCTGTCTTTCAACGCACGGCACGCCAACGTGCCGGTGCTGATAATGAAATGTCCCAGCCTCCATTGAGCACCGCTTTGCGCCAGTTCCTCTGGCTGTGCTTGCTCAATCAATCGTGGCCCGCGGGTGCGAATTGAATCAATAGCGTAATCGGATGCGTGAACGGCGTTGCGGTCATGGAACTCTAGTTCGTATCTTGCGGCGTCGTTCCATGTTTTGATTTCGCTGGCTAACATGAATCTCCTACCTGTCAACATATTTCTCTTTTATGTTTGGGTGTGCCAGCATGGCTTCTTTCAGAAGCCTGATGGCTTTCTGCACATTGTACCATGTGACACTCTTGGATGAGTAGCCCATCATTTCGGTGATCTGATTGTAGGTGTACCGATCATAGAACACCATCCGTAACAGCAGTTGATACGGTTGTTCTAGTTGATTGAGGGCGTCATCGATTTGTTCTATTGCCAGCCAATCAGTTGTCGGATGATTCACTTCTCCTTGCACCATCATCATCTCCTCAATCGGAGATGATGGGATCGCTGGGAGATGATTCAGATTATCCACTGTTCTCGGGGAACAGTTCGATTGGCAAACTCCAGTAAGGTTTCTGGTTGTCGGGGAACCTATCGACGGTCCCTTCTCGTTCCAGCAATAGCGACCACACGGACACACGTTCGCATGTGGACCGCTTTCGGTATGAGTCCCATACCCACAGGTAGCAATCTCCAAACGTGTCCCACAGTCTGAGGTTGTCAAGTTTTTCAAACTTGACTTTCAAGGTGGGTTCTTTCGCACGGGATGATACGCCCATCACCTCGTAGGCTCCGTCGGCTAGCAGGAAGTCGGGTGCCTGCCTGTAGAACACGGGTAGGCGTGCGACAGGGAAGTCTGGTCTGTCGATTCCTAGGCGGTGAGCGTGCGGATATTGTTCTAGGAATGCCTTCTCGGCGGTGCTTCCCATTGTTTGATATCGGCCAACCCAGTTCTGATCTTTATAATCGAACGTCATCGTTTCTCTCCTCGGACAATCATCACACATTTGTCGTCCTCGAAAGCGATGCCGTTCAATCCGTCCAACAATAACTTCAAATAGTTATCGGTGTCACCTCTGAGTTTCGATGTGTGTTCTGAATCAATGGGGGTTATCGTCACTTCTGTTTCTGTGGTGCGGAAGATTGCTTCAATCATCACTGGCCCGTCATAGTACGGGCCTCTGAGTTTCGTATACAGTTCACTGATGTACGCTTCTGCCGCCAGTGTGCGTGCAGGTGTGAACACTCTGCCTCGCCTGCCTAGACGGGGGCGTCCTTTCACGGTTGGGCGTTGATCAACCGTGAACGTGAACGGTCTTTTATTTGATTTGCGGCGGGGCATATTGAATCATATCATTCCAGTTACCCGTAGGCTCGGCGCACCATCTTGTCGATTTGCTCGTCGCAGTCGGCACGACCGTGGAACTTGCCCCACCTGCGGTCGGCGTCACGAATCACCATCGCACACGCTGACGCTGACATGCCTGATTCGTTGCAGATGTGGGCGAGTCGGGCCAACGTGTTGCTACGGTCACGGCCCTGCAGGGGGCCGTCACGCCAGATCACATAGCCCAGCCCACCGATCTGTCGTAGTCCTTCGGCAAGGTCGGTGGACGGGTCGGACACGTTGAACACGACATGCTGTTGAGCAGGCGGCTCATACATTCGTGCGACCCTGCGGATGATATCGGGCGTGTTGATATTGATTGTTGCTTCCCGCACGAAATCAACGAGCGGCATCGGAGCACCGTTCATATCAAGGATGACACGACGGACTGGTGTTTCCACCAGCCCTCCCAGATAGGGGAGGCGAACATAGTTCCCGTACTTGGTTAGCGAAACATCCGTCTGCTTCGGGTTGATTTCTTTGGGTACCATGTCGCACACCTGATGGGCGAGCAACTGCATGTTGCGCATTGCTTCCGCTTCGATGGGGCGGTCCACAAAAATCCAGACATGATATCCCTTGGATCGGGACCGTTCAATCCATGACACGATGGCGGCCTGATACAACGTGGCTTGCAGTAGCAACGCTTGGTCGTAGTCCTCTACGTCAATGTCGGTGCAACCCCATGCGCAGATCGCACCGTCAGGTGTCGGCACGGCAGGGTATACACCCATGCCTGAGGTGCCGTTCAGGTGATCGACCCAGTGGTCGTCAGTGATTTTCGATTTGACGCATCGGCCTTCGTCGTGTCCGTACACATCGCCACGGCCACGGAACAATCTCACAAATGCGTCCACAGTTGCGGTGGTGTCGGGTGTCATGGTCAGCATAGTTTCCTCCTGTGCTGGGTTGGGTTGTTAGAAGTCGTCCCACAAATCTTGCACCGCTAGTTGCGAGGCGTCGTCTGTGGGTGCTGTGGTTGATTCGCTGGGCGACTGCGAGAATCCGTTGATTCGTAGCAGGCGGCCCGTGCCTGCCTCAATCTCGTAGTCCATGTCGTCCAACAGGTGTGCGTCCTGCCGCTTGCACTTGACAAGGTTGATTGTCACCGTGTTCTCATGCAACTGTTGTTCGTATCGCAACAGGTCTAGGCGTTCCAACATGCGTTCAGATGCGGACGACTTGTCTAGTTTCTCAATGATATCTGCGATCTGTGATTCGATTTCGAACTTCTTGCGTCGCACGCCAATGATGTGTGATGCCTGCTGTTCACCACCGTATGCACCTGACGAGATGGTTTGCTTCTTGCCGTCCGCACCTGCGGTGCGTGATGACTGGTGGAGGACAATCAACGGGATGTTGTGCCGCTTGCCGAACGCTTTGATTGTGTTCGCTTTGGCAGGCACAGTCTCGTCACCTGTCAACAATTCCAGATAGTCGAACACCATCAAGCGTGGCTGACCGAGGTGCTTGTCCACCTCAATCATTGATTTCTCCATGTCGCTCAGGTTCATGAACTGGTCGAACACTGCAAGGTTCGGGAACCATTCACGGGCTGTCTGCTCCAACATTTCAATCGACTTCGGATCGTTGTTGGCGATACCTGTTTCAAGTTCACGGCCTTGTACCTTGTGAACCAGACACGCCAACTTGATTAGAGTCAACGTGCGTGGCTCGTCAGGACAGAAGTAGACGACCACTTTGTCACGGTTCGCCACCAGAATCTGCAACAAGAACAGAGTCTTGCCTGAGTGGGAGAACCCGTTGATTAGACACATCTCGGACGGGGCCACACCCCTGACCTGCATGTCTAGGTCATTGAATCCAAAGTAGATTCGTTCATCGGGATGTTGCGCCCAATGCACATAGTCGGGGATGGCGTCTGCTAGTGGGCGATACAGGGCTGGCTTCTCATGATTCAACCCTGAAGATGAGTGGAGCGGGGCGATTGATTCGCCCCGCTCCACCATCGCCCATCGCTCTGCGATGAGGGATGATTCCATCAGTGTCAGTTCCTCGGCGGCCAGAAAGCGAAGTCGTCACCCTTGGCGTTCTTGGTGCCGTCAGCGGACTTGAACCACGGACGCTTAGGGTTCTGCGACAGGCGGTCACGGTTGTCGAACACTGCGGTAACGCCAGCGGCGGCACACTGGGAGGCGAGCCAGTCGGGCAGAGGTCCGTGCTGGGTGCCACGCACCTGCACCGTCATGTTCGTCGGAGCCTGAGCAGGTGCCGTGAACTGGGGGACAGGCTCAGGTGCGACGGTGCCACCGAATGCGTTGGCGACAGCCTGCGCAGGGTCGATGTTGTGCGCCGCCTTGATTCCGTCCAGCACCGCTTCGAAAGCGGCGTGCCAGTTGGTGATGTTCAGGTTGATATCATCCCCCGTAGGGGTGAGATCAGCCGCAATCTTTGCGGCAACCTGAGTGATGATTGACTCATCCTTGCTGATATTCATTTGCATCTCCTTCAGATGCTCGGTCCCGTCGGGATGACGGGTAGTTGGGAACTTGGGGCCAGCCGACGGGAGGAATCCGCATCAACCGAACGGCGTCGGCTGACCCCTGAGGCATGATCAAATTGTATCACGGCTAGTTACGGCAGGTGAGAACCCTTGCAGATCGACCAGTAATCACACCATGTCGATGAGCACAGCACATGCTGGTCATTCATGAACCAGTCACGTTGACCTGACGAGATGACTGCCTGATCGACTGCGGCTTTGGCTTGACGGTGGAGGAAATCATAGTGCGAACGGTTGCGTGTCACCTCCACGACCTGAGGCTTGGGTGATTGCTGACGCACCATGACACCGAACCTAAAGATTTGTTCGGCTCCATCAGCCAGCCCGTTTGATACGGCAGCAGCGCAATAAACAGTAGGCTGGTGCGCTTTCTTCTGTTTCTCTGATTCATTGTAGGCACGGCTTGCGGTTTTCCAATCCCAGATCACACCACTAGGTGTGATGTAGTCCATTGTTCCTTCCATCCAGATGGCGTACCCGTTCACGGCCACCTGTCCCGTATCATACTTGAACTTGTGTTCGACTCGTCCGAACCATTCAACCTGAGGGGCAATGGTTTCCACCCACCCTGTGACCATAGCGGCCACAGAGGGGGGGATGGTGTCGGGCTTGTCGGAGATGCGTGTGAGTTTGATTGGCTTGGACAGTTCGTCGGCAACTTGCTGTTGGGCGACTTCAATCATGTCGTCCAGCACAATCTCCTCATGATTCTGGTAGCGCAGTAGCGCCCATTCGATTGCGGAGTGGACGCCAGTGCCGATGGCGGTGGCGTCCGATCCTGACCGAAACATGGGCATGGTCAGCGCAAGGTTGGCACGCTGTGGGCAGATCATCAGATCACCCAGCCATGATTGGCGCACATAGATGCGCTTGTTCTCGTCGTCAGTCCTCATCGTAATAATCCTCCGTTGGTTCGAATCGGTCAAAGCAAATCGTGATTGGTTCAACCGTATCATCATAGTCACGGCCTGCGATTGGTTCGGAATCATCCAGCCAACTGTACGGTTCGCAGTCATGATGAATGTAGGTGGCGAGGTCGTGACACACTCGGCCACACACTTGACATTTTTCTGTGTGCATCACCATCCTCCCCTTGCGAATCGGACGAAGGTGCCGTCGGCGCATTCCTCGCAGGCTGGGGTGACTTGAATCGTGTCGGGTGCCACGATTGAATCGGGGCCGATGGCGTCGATGATGACACCGACAGCCTCGGCGTGCTCGCCGCCGTTGATTCGGCAGATGGCACACTCAACGCCCTTGTGCCATGTGGCGTACTCATGGTCGCCTGAGTAGGTGAATGTTTCTTTCATTTGTTTTCCTCCTTGTTCGGTGTTGCGATCTTGATTGTCAGGTACGGTTCCTGCATGAAGTCGGGGTCGTCATCGTAGCGATGATACACCACCACATAGGTGTCGTCCCCGTCATGATACAGGTTCAGGTCGATGCTGAAGTCACGGCAATGTTCGGGTTCAATCCCGAACCACTTGTCGTTCTCAGCAATCGCCGTGAAGTTCACTCGTTGTTTCATTTGTTTTCCTCCTTGATTCGGAAGTTCTCATGATACCACTTGCCAGCACCACGATCACTCAGTCCCCACTTCTCACACAGTTTATACAGGCTCATACCATCCTGCACATCCTGAACTATGGCATTCACATCGTCCCAAGTGTAGGACCGACGACCACGATTGTACGATACCGCCGTGTTGTAATCGTCAATCGTCAACCCTAGTGACTTGATTGTGTCTGCTATGGTACCATTGGTGGAATGGTAGTGGTCAACGACGGACTCTTTGACTCTTTTCCAGTATTGGAAATGAGTCTCTTGATTCAATCGTCCAGTGATTGACCCGTTGTTATTCACCGATTTGGCGTAGCCACCATCAATCCATTTATCATGCAGGATCAACAGCCTTTCGAACAAATCAAGCAGTTTGTCTGGGGTCCACGGGATACTGTAATCAAAGTATTCCGCCACCTCCTGCAACATCCACAGGTCGGACACCTCGGGCATGATTGTGACGGGTGCCGTGATGATCACATCACATAGGCATCCGTCCTCATGATCTGCGATTCCGCATTGATCTATCATTTGATTTCCTCCATCGTCACAGGCTTGCGCCCATGCTTGTCGTTCGCACACGCTGGTGCATACTTGATTGGGACCATGACCTGCACGGTATTACC
>Ga0208161_1000265_pt1 | contig 29640 bp, 14 predicted proteins | sample CB_VirMetaG_3_FD_184538 | JGI IMG/M metagenome (GOLD analysis project Ga0208161, IMG submission 184538) | Freshwater to marine saline gradient viral communities from Chesapeake Bay - CB_1508_1S Viral MetaG (SPAdes) (version 4) | ecosystem: Environmental > Aquatic > Marine > Coastal | place: USA... | reverse complement strand
TAAACAAGGAGTTAATGATAATGTTATTAAAGCTTTAACTAGAAGAATAAATGGCGGTTTTCATGGGTTAGCAGATAGAATAATAAAAACAAAATTTTATTACAATATCTTAACCAAATAATATGGAAAAGAAAAGTTATTTTAAAAAATTTATAGACTTTATTTCTAATGAGTATAAGCTCACAGTTTCATCTTTAGACACTCATACTAAAGGTAGATCTGCAAGAAAGCTTAGTGCTTTTGTAGTTATGATATTAGTGGTAATTGCTCATGTTAGCTGGCTAAAAAGTTGTTTTCTACAGGCTGATTATTCTTTATTAGAAGAAATTTTAATCATAGATTATATATTTGTCTTGTTGTTACTGGGAATAGTCACAATGGCAGAGATAATAAAGCTGAAAAATAAAGCAGGGCAGTAATTAGCCTTGCTTTTTTGTTTATTTTATCTATAATAAACATACTACTTTTATTGCATAATTTTTAATATATTTATAAAATGAAGGAAATTGATGATTTTACTAAACTTATTTTAAATGAGTTAGAAAGAAATCGAAACGCTATTGATAAACTTAAAGAAGATATTGATCTAAAATTTGAAAATTTAAGGCGTGATATAGCAAAAGTCCACACTACAGAAAAAGAAATTCAAGATATTAAAATGTGGCAAAAAGAAGTCACAGAAACTTGGTCACCACGCCAAATGAAAGAAGCTAAAGATGAGGTTTACGAACAGAAAAATAAATGGTCTAAAGCTATAGGTTTATTAATTGCAATTGAAGTAATAGTCGGTTTTATCATTTCATGGGTATTAAAAAATATTTAATATGGATGCGCTTGGTAATTTAGAAAGTATAAAATGTTTAGGCGAAAAAATTAGTAAATTATTCCATCAAAATGAGCTTCTTAGAATAGCTATAAATAGTAGTCACGAGGGTATAGCTATACTTAATGATCAAGGTGAGTATTTGTATATGAATAAAGCTCATGCTGAAATGTTTGGGTATAAAGAAGGTGAATTAATTGGTAAAACATGGGAAGTATTATATAAACCTAATGATGTTGAGTATTTTAAAAGTACTGTATTTCCTATTATAACTGTTAGAGGGCGTTGGAACGGTAAATATGTAGGGTATGCAAAAAATGGTAGTGAAGTGAAGCAAGAATTATATTTAACTTCCTTACCAACTGGTGGTTTAGTGTGTACATGCAGAAAAATTAATGGTAAATAAAACAAGTCTTGAATCAAGCTGTAAACGAACTTTAAATTTAAAATTCTATGAAAACAAAGATAATAAAAATTTTGATAATAACTAGTGTACTTATCTTAACTTCTTGTTCTACCGAGAAAAAGTTAAAAAGATCTGTAGAAAAACATGGTATAAAAGAAAGTATTTCATTCGTTACTACCACTTACCCTGAATATTTTAAAGCTGAAAGTGTAACTTTACATGATACTTTATATGTAGAAAAAATTGTAACTATTGAAAAAGAATATGATTTTACTAGTACTTTAGATAGTTTAAAAGCTATATATGAATTTGAAAATGAACAGTTAAAATTTTCTTTAAGTAAGAAGACTGGTAAAGTTAAATTTCAAATCAAAAATGATACTATTTTAGTAAGGGATACTATTAATATTACTACTAAATGTCCTGAAATTATATGTCCAGATATAGATAAATTAGATACTAATTCTACAAATTCTAATATTATCATTGTAGGATTAATATTTATTCTTATATTAATAATTATTATTATTATAATATTATATTATAATTATAAAAATATTAAATAATAATTATTATAATATTATATTAATTAATAATATTTATTTATATTTTAATTATAATAATACTTCTACAAATTTATATAATATATAATATTCTACAAAATTTTAATATATGGATCCTATTACAATTGCTCAAACTGCTTTAGCTGTTAAAGGCGCTACAGATAAAATTGCTGATGGCATAGGTAATCATTTTTCCAACAAAAATCAATTTGTTAAAGGTGAAACACTCAGAGGATTAGGTAAATGGGGAGTTATCGGAGCTGCACATGGGTACTTTAAAGGTAAAAAATTAGAAAGACAATTTGAACAGGCAGATAAAGCAAACACCCAAAACAAAATAAACAACATTTTAAATATGAAAGATCAAGCTGATCAAAGCTTAGATCAATTAGCTTCAACTCCTCCAATGCAACCTATAGCACCTCCTACACCTTCTTTAAACAATGGTGGAGATATCAACGCTAAAATCAGAAATATTTTAACGATGAAGCCTGTACCTATGTTCCGTTCAGGTGGTGAATTGCTTATGGAAAATGTTATTGCTGATGGGGACTCACATGAACGTGAAAATGGGTTATTACCGGGTGACAAAGGTGTTCCAGTAGTCAAAGATGGTGTGAAAGTAGCTGAAATAGAGAGTAAAGAATTGGTATTGAATGAAAATGCTTCTGAAGAATTAGTGGCATTGTACAAACAATATCAAAAAAATCCTTCACAAGAGTTATTGAACAAAATAGCCGCTTTAATGGATTATGAATTAAAAAACAATACTTATGATTACACTAAAGAATTATTAGGATAATGAAAAAGTTACACCCTCTTTTGCTTAATGATACTCTGATTGAAGTAATCACTGCTACTTCTCCACAAGAGTGGTATAAAGGATTATCTGGCTTAGATAAGTTAGGTGCTAAAAAAGGTATGTTGTTTATTTATCCTCAAGCTATTAGACCTCAAATTACTATGAGGGATATGAACTTCCCTATAGATCTTTTATTTGTAGATAAAAATTGGGAAATTAGAGAAATACATAGCTTAGATAAAAACGCTAAAAATGATGTTATTTCCCAAGTACCTGTACATTTTGCTTTAGAAGTAAACAGAGGTTTAACTAAAGAAGCAGGTTTACACGTAGGCAGAACTTTATACCCTGATCCTGAGCTCATTGAAACTATGTTATCAGCTGTTAAAAAGTTTGAGAAAGGTGGTACTTTAGAGCTTATAGGCGATAAGATATATCAAGTTAAAATTGATGATATACCTTTGGAACCTGACAAGCTACAGATTTTAAATAACAAAGGCGAAGTCATAGCCAACATGGGTAATGGGGCTAGAGTATTCAGTAGAGAACACACTAAAAAGATAATAGAGTTGTCTAAGCAAAATAAGTTAGAAGAGTTAGGTAAAGAGTTGGTTAAGATATTAACTATACAAGAAACACAAAAAGAGGAGTATGTCACTAAGTAGAGGTGTTACTAGTTCAATGCTAGATGGTTTTTTAAACGATACTTTAAACAAAGTACGCAGTTTAGAGAATTATATAGGTGAAGCTAACTTGCCTATAAATAGTGAAACTATTGCTAAGCAAAGAGAAGCTGCCATACCCGTTGTATCTCCGGGCCAATTAGCTAAATATGAGTTAGATCCTGAATTAGGTGTGGGTTTTACTACTCATACTTCTAAAGATGGTTCTACACGCATGATGTTTACGGACCCTGTAGAAAATTTTACCCTTAAACCTCGACAAGTTTTAAACTTACCTGAAGTAGGCCAATTCACTATTACTAGCCCTTTTGGTCTAAGGGATGTAGGTAGAGGTTTAGAACACGGCCAGGCGATAGATGTTGTTGCTACAGATTTGAATATTAGAGCCTTTAAAGATGGGAAAATAGTTAGAGTGAATAATGGTGCCCCGGCTGGTTTAACTGATCCTGCCACTACTGCTTCTTTAGGTAATTCTATAGAGGTTTTACATAATGACGGTACTTTAGCTATATATGGGCATGCGGATCCTATGACTAACGAACAGGTTGAAAGCTTATTAAACAAGCAGGTTAAAAGAGGTGATGTACTAGGATCTTATAAAAAGGGTACTGGTTCTGGTACAAATTTACACACTAAGATTTATTTAACTGTTGCTGGAGCTTTACGTTTTAAAGCTTTACTGGACCCTAGCGCTTTTATTTTAAAAGGTAATGAAGCTAAATATGGCTTTATCCCTACACTAGGTAAAAATGGAAAAATTGTAAATGCTGTAAAAAATAGTAACGTTGCTATAACCAAAAAAGGATTAGGGGGTATACTTTACAGGAAATAACCTTGTTTTTTAAAAATAACTTTCTATATTTCAATAAATCTTAAATTTTAAACCAATGACTGATTACTTAAAAAAATACGGCGCTAATAAAGTTGGTGTACGTAAATTCCAAATGGGTGGTGACATGGGCGCTGCTCCTGTTGAACCAGGTATGGAACCAGGAATGGCTCCTGAAGCTGGTGCTCCTGAAGAAGGAGGTATGGACTTACAAGCTGCTTTAATGGAGTTTAAAGAGTCTCAAGATCCTGAATTAGCTGTTATGATTTGTAACGAGTTAATTAGAATAATGGAAGGCGGTGCTGGTATGGGTGCTCCTGCTGAAGGTGGCGAACCTGTAGCTATGGCTTCTAGAGGTGCTAAATTAAAAACCCCTATGTTTAGAAAAGGTGGTAGATTAGTGGCTCGTTATTAATTTTTTAAAACTTTTCCTATGCCCCTCAATGAAAACCAAAAAGGTGGAAAATTAGATACCGCCGCGTTAAGACAGTATATTTACGATACTTATTCCACAAAGAATAAGCAAGGACAAACTGTCTTAACGGGTGAGGGTCAGGATAAATTAAAAACTTTAAGAAGAGTAATGAATTCTGGGGCAGAATATAATATTGATGCTCAGAATAAAACTTTTACTACTTCTACAGACCCAGGTTATGGTGCTAGAGGTTTAAGAACAGCTGAGCCTATAAATTTACCTTTAAGAAAAAAGGTTTCAGAATTAATGGATCTTGCAGTAAAAACTGGATCTATTGTAAGGCCTGAAGTGCCCGTAAGTTCAACTTTAGTTGCACCTGCTGCTGAACCTAGATCTATGGTTTTAGATACTGATTTAGTTGATAAACCTGCAGAAAAAACAGTTGAAAAGAAAACTACTCCTTCAGTTAATGAGGCTTTTAAAAAACCTGCTAAAACCGCTGAAGCTACTACGGTTACTACAAGTAATACAACTCCTCAAAAAGTAGAGGAAAAAAACGCAGTGCCACAAAAATCTGAAGATAAAAAAGTTGTAACCCCTCAAAAAGTTACAACAAAAAATAATATGTTTGAAACTTTAGTGCCTGCACCAAGTGAAATAGACCAGTCTGATTATAAAAAACAAGCTGAGTTGATTGCTAGTAAAATTAGTGGGGTTAATAAAGATAAAATAGCAAAAGCTCTTGAATTAAGACGAAACTCTTATAAATCTCATTTAGCTTATAATGAATTAAATGAAAGAGAAAAAGCTGCAGCTGATGCCTGGAGTGAATATTTAGGCTTAAAACCTTTAATAAAAGGTGAATACGGAGAAAATTTAAAAAGGCAGCTTAAGAATGAATTGGCTGTAAAGTATAAAAATAATACTGTCAGTGTATCTGTAGCTGACACAGAAAGGGAAAGGAAAAAACGATTCGATGCTTTATGGAAAGAAGCAATTAAAACAGGTATTGAAGATATTTCCAATTATAACGCCGCTTATAAATATTATGCAGGAAATGAAGCAGCTGGTAAAAGCTTAAATCCAAGATATAAAGATTTTGCAGCTTATTTATCAAATAAAATGTTAAATACAAAAAGACCATATTCAGACCCTAAATTTGTTAACACTTTACATAAAACTTATTTAAGTAAATATGCTAAAGGAGTAAAGAAAAACGCTAAAGGTGGAACTATGTTAGTTAAAAAATATCAAAATTCCCCGGGTAGTAGTTTACCAACTACATTATCTATGTCAGATTTTATTTCAAATTTAATACCAAAAACAAACATATCACGAACTGTAGTTCCAATAAATAAAAAAACTGAATTTAATGCAGATAATAAAATAAAATTCAATTATGATATAGATGCAAATGCCCCAAGAAAAATTGGTGAAATAAATGATAATAAAATAAACTATATTAGTCATTTAAATAATTATTTTGACCCGCGTATAAAAAAAGAAACTGCTGAGTTTAAATCTGGAAATACTAATACAAAAAGTATTATACCATTACAACCATTGCAAAAGTCACAAGGTGAAAACGTTGATTTTGACCCATCTCAGTCATTATTTAGAAATTTTGAAACAGGGTCAGATAAAGTTTCAAATACTAGCCCTATAGTAGGGGTTTCTAAGGCACAACAACCTACTCCAGAAAAGGGTAATAATCAAAATGTTATAAATTTTTTAAAAGGTAGCCAACCTGCAACTTCAGATATGGTACCTATGTTATCTGCTCAAAATAATAATTCTACAGATAAAAATAAGTTATTTGCTACTTTTCAACCTTCTTTACTTAATTTGAATACTGCGGTAAGTGATGCTGCTCAAAGAGGTGAAGAGGATAGAAAAGCTTTTGAACTTGAAAAGGAAAATTTAACAGAAGGAGAAAAAAGATTATTGGATAAATATACATCTAGAGGTTTAAGTGAACGTGAGGCTATGGCGAAAGTTAAAAGCAGACCTTATACACATGATACAGAAGAGGGAGGGGATTTAGCTTATAAAGCCGGTAAAGCTATTAAAGACAGTAATGTTAAAATTGCTGATATTATACATGGTGGTTTAGCTTATGCAGCTTTTAGAAGACCTGTTGCTAATGTTCAACCACTAGAATCACAAGCAGGTAGAGTTTTTATATCTAAAGTTTTAGGCGAAAGGGATTACCTTGACACAGCCAGAACTTCTTCTTTTAATGAAGCGATTGCAAGATCTAATCCACAGTCTAAAAGTAGCAACCCTTTACTTGCGCTTTTAGATACACAAGGACGTAATTTAAAGCAAATGTCTGCGGGATTAAATTTAGCTTCTGAAAGTGCTGATTTTAAGAGAGCAGAGCAAGAAAGAGTAAACAGAGAAACAAATGAAGCAAGTGGCGCAAATGTTGCTGGTTTAAATATGAATATTGAAGCAAAAAATAAAAATGCAGAATTAGCTTTTAACGCGGCTAGAGAAAATGCTGCTATACAAGCTAAGAGATGGTCAGAATTATTTTCTAATGTCGGTAAAATGACTGATAGGATTACTACTAGAGGCATGTATGAAGGTAATAAATCTTTAGAAAGAGATAAAATATTAGCTGCAAATCAATCTTATAATAGTGATAAAATTGCTAATATTAATGATCAAATTTCTCAAAGAGAATTACTTAAAGCTAACCCAAAAACTAGTGCTGAAGAAAAAGTTGTTTTAGATGCTCAAATAAAAGACTTAAACGAAAACAAAGCAGCTCTAGAAAAGAAAAATACAACTGTTGCAACTAAAAATCAAGGCTTCTTAAAGGGCTTGGGTTTAGCTTAATAATTTTCTTAATTTTCCCTTTTATTTTCAAATACTTTTACTAATATTGTATCTATATTGGTAAGTTATGATATTATTTCCTCGTAGAAAAAATGTAAAGAAGTTTCAAATGGGTGGGCCGATAGCTTACTACGCTTCTTATACAATTCCTGAAGATCCGTTAAACAATAAAGATTTACTTAAAAAGTACGGTAAATCAGCCGGTGAAAGTAAATCTGCTGCACCTAAAATGATAGAGGGTATATCTGATGAATTATTACCTTCAGATAATGATACTATTGTAAAACGATATGATACTATACGTTCAAGATTAAATAATATTATGTCTGCTAACCCAGATAGTTTTATGTATCTTGATGAGTACCAAGATCTTAGCAGAAGTCTTAACGATACAGTTCGTGAAATTAAAAATGCTAAGCAAGAAAAAGCGATATTTGAAAAAATCCATGATAAAATAAAAGATTTAGATGAAACACCTTACATTAGTAATAATGGAGATGTTTTTGTAGAATTTGTTGATCAACCCGGTAAAATTCATAGAGTAAGTTATGATCAAGCTGAAGCTTACAAATTAAAATTTGGTGATGCAGAACAAAAAGCTACAAAGTTTTTAACAGTTAAAGAAGTCGCAGACCGCCGTTTTGACACTGAAAATAGAGAAGCTTTTTCTAATGTTTTTGGTGAAAACTTTATTTCTTTTACGCATTCAGCCGGTAACTATAAAACTTTTGATGATGTTAAAGAAGACATTACTACTTATTTAAAAGGATCAGGTAAAGATGCTTTTGAAAGTCAACTTGGTGGGGTTATCACTAATGATGGTAAATTTATAGAAGCTGAGGGGCAAAGTAGAGAAAATAATATTGAGCAAATAGCTAATGCTATAAAAGTTCTTTATAAAGGTTATAATACTGGTTCTACAGCTAAATGGTTTAAAGCAGCTTACTTATCTGAAAAAGCTAAAACTAATGATAAAGGTGAAGCTTTACCTACTTCTTATGGCTCTATGGGCTTTTTTGCAGATCTTGTTTTAGATGCTGCTAAAATGACAAAAGAAGATAGACAAAAAGTTTTAAACAAATTTGGTGAAATGCCGGGGGCAGATGGGGCAGATAGTGACGGGGGTGCACCTAAACAATTAGATGTTTATCAACAATCGGTTTATAATGCTTTAAAGACTAATACCCCTGGTAATTTTACAGTTCAAGGTGAAGATGGTTACTACACTTTAAACTTATCTACTTTAGAAAGTAAGCCAATAGGATCACACTCTTTTATAACAAAAAGCGCAAGAAGTTTGATTTCAGCTGGTGGCAAAGATTCTCAAACTGAGATGATATCAGGTAAGCAATTAGTTGCTATTTATGGGGAAAACACTGATGAATATGGTTCCTATATTGACCCTACTAGAGTTTATATAAATGGGGTGCGAGCAGATGAATTAGCAATACCTAAAGGAAAACATGGCACAAATGTCCTTGATTATGTTGGTGTAAAAATAGATGATTTAGCTGCATCAAAATTTATCTATGCGCCTTCTAACAGTGAAGGTGATATGTTAAGACCAGAACATATAAAAGATGCTATTGCAGCGGATTTGCTTAAAAACCAAACTAAAAAATTATCAGATTTTTCAGATCAAGAATTAAAAGACTTCAAGAAAGAAGTAAATAAAACTTATGCAAATTTCTCAGGTGTCCTTAATACTCATTTAAAAGGAGTAATGGATATAATGTCTGAAGTTACAAAAGAAAGAGCTGAATTGATAGCAGCTGGTAATGCTAATGCTGATGAATTAATAAATCAAAAATATGGGCCAAAACTTGAAGCCAAAAAGACTAAATTAGAAACTGCTGTAGAAACCTTAGTGGGTAAAGTAGGTATACAAATAAATTTATACCAACAAATAGAAGCAGAATTGCCTACAGACTATGGTAAGAAAAAAATAACAATAACTAATTCAACTGAAGACACTTCTAAAGAAACAATAATAAATTCTGTATCTGATGATATAATTTACAAAAAGTCAGGTAAAGGTATGATTTTACCTAACGCTAGAGAAGTTAAAACTGGTAGTAACTCTAATTATTCAGTTGCGCACGATAATCTTAGTGGAGAGCTTGAACGTATTGGAAATAGCTGGGGAGCACTGAAAGATGATCCAGACGCAAAAATTGTTTATTTAACAATAGCTGTAGACCCAAATAAATTGTCTAATGTAGTTCCGCCACTTTTTATTAAAAAGAATTTAATAGGTACAAGAAATTAAATATCATGGAAGATAATACAGTTCCCGCACAAAAAGATTTTTTAAAAATATATGATGCTTTACCTGAAAAAGAAATAAAAGATTTAGGTATATACGCTAAAGGTAGTGAAACTTTAGATACACCTGAAAATTATTGGGAAGCAGACAAAAATTTAAAAGAAGAGTTTAATAACGATTTTAATAATTTTGAATCGTATTATAACGATGCAGCGGCTAAATACGCTGAATTATCTATTACAAATAATGCTGTACAAGCCAACCAAGAAGCTGAAAAGTATTCAACTGGTACTCCAATAATAGTTCCTGAAGCTTATAAAAATGTCTTTTTAGGAACTAACTTTATACCTAAAGTAATAACCCCTAAACAATTCTTAACTAACTTTCCATTAAAAATGGAAAATATAACTCTTACAGGGAGATATCGTCTTAGTAAAGGGTTAAGTGACAGTGGGTTTTCTGAAAGACATATAGATCCAAGATCTTTAGCTTTAATGTATCAAGATAAAATTAAAGGTCCAAATGGTGAATTAATTATTAACTCTGAAAATCGTGAAGACTTTTTAGACTATGTTCTTTTAAATGAACAAATAACTAATGAACAAGGTAAAAAGATAAAAGCAGTTACTTATAATTTTGATGATATAGATTATAATACTGATTGGAGTTCTTTAGAAGATGTTCCTTTATTTAAAGCTGTTTATGTTGGAGAAACTGCTAAAGGCGAAAAAGTAAATTATTTTGATGCTATAGGTATGACCAAACCTTCTTTAGAAAGTGACTGGTCTGAAGCTGGTAAAGGCGTACTTATGAGTATATTAAAAGCCCCTGTAAATATTTTAGTATCACTAGCAGATGCAACTAGAGGTATATCTAATTTTGTAGGAGCAGAGGGCTTAAAAGATTGGGCTGAGGGGGTTTCTACTGTTATGCAAGATTTTGGGGCAGCCAAGTCTATAGAGGGTCAACAATCCTTTATGACTTTAGATAATATTGTCCCTCTTATTTCTGATATAGCTATACAAGTTTTAATATCTAGAGGGGCCGGTTTAGTGGGTTCATCTTTAGGTAAAGCTATTACAGGTACAGGAACCACAGCTAATATTGGTAGATCATTAGCAGCTAATACTTCGCATCTTACTATGGCATCTATGGCTACAGCTGGGTCGTATGACAGGGCTTTAGAAGCAGGTTTTAGTGAAAATGCTGCAGCTATTTATGGTGCTTTAAACTTTGCGGCTATAGCTAAGGTTTCACAAGCTTTAGACTGGTTTACAACTTTACCTATGGCTAAGCAAGCTTCTAAATTAGCTGCAGGTGAAAGTAGAATGTTGGTTGAAACCACTACTAATACTTTAAAATCTTTAAAAGATGATGCTGCGTTGGCGGCTATGAAATCAGGTGCTACAGAATTTGAAACTCAAGTAGCAGTAAAAGCATCTAAAAATTACCTTACGAAAATCTTTAGCCCGATGGCTAAACGATATAAACCAAACAGTGTTGCTCATGGAGAATGGCAAGCTAGAATTTCAAATTCCTTAAGCGAATCTTTACAAGAATATAACGAATTATTTGCAGAAGTTGCTATAGATAAAGTATTTAACTTGTTTTCTACTATTGGTGTTTTAGAAACCGGTAAATTTGAAACAGGTTGGGAACGTTTAGTTAACCAAGAAGCTTTATTAAATGTTATAGGTGGTTTTGGAGGGGGTTTATTTGCTGCCTACACTATGGGTGTGCATAGACCTAAATACTACGCTAATCATTTACACAATGTTATAGCTATGGGCGAAGGTCCAAGAGTGTTAAAAGAAACAGAAAAATTATATAAAGAGGGTAAATTAGGTCCAGACAACATAACTGTTAACCGCGTAGATGATGGTAAAGGAGGTTCTCGCTTTCAAACTGTAGCAGAAGCTAGGGCAGAAATACAAAAAATAGGGGGTAATGTAGATGAAATAGTTACTTTAAATGATTATGCTTATAGAACATTTTTAGCAGAGTATAATTATTTAATGAGTATTCACAACAAAATTGGTGCTCAAATTGACCAAGCTTACCAAGAATCCCCACTATTAAAAACAATATTAGACAATACTAGGTTCGTAGACAAAATAGTAGATGAACAGTGGAAAATAGCAGAAGCAGTCATAGAAATAGACCGCGTTTTATCTGAAGGTGGTGCTACTAGCAGTTTTGTATCTGAAGATTTAGCTAATGTTCCGGCTATGCCAGATGCTGATGCTTCTAGAGAAGAATTAGAAACTTACTCTAAAAAGATGAGTGAGCTTAGAGAAAAGTATAACGCTGTACCAGACATTAAAGAACATTTAAATACTATATCAAAATCAAAAACTTTAACTGAAGCTTTTAGCTCCCAAGAGGGTTCTATAGACCATTTAAAGAAAACTTCTATAGAGCTTACAAAATTATGGTCAGAACAAAAAGCTGGTGGGTTTACAGGTACTTTGGATGATTACTACGATAATTTTAAAAAGATCCAAGCTTTAACTAAAGAAGTAAAATTACGTGGTGAAGCCGGTTTAGCTTTAACAGAAGCTCAAATAAAAACTGACTTTCAAAATTTAGTAGATACTTATTCTAATATTGATGTTTTAACTATAGATGATTTAATAAATTTTTCTCAAAATTTAAAAACCCTTATAGGTAATTACAGCGGTTATATTACTGAAGAATCAGCTAAAGAGTTGCAAAATGTTAAAGCTAAAATTGATGAAAACATCAATATTTACTATAACACTACTAGAGATAGTATCTTATCACAATTTAATGCAATGCGGGATATTTTAGAAGATCCTAATGCCGAACAAGCTGATAAAGATGCTGTTTATACTCGTCTACAAAATTTCTTCTTAAAAACTTTTGCACCGTTACTGAATGAAGATAATAATGACCTTGCAATTTATTTCCGAGATATTTTTGAAGTTAATGCAGAAGGAGAACTTTCTACAGTAAAAGACCCTATAAAATTATTAGATGGCTTAACTGCTTTAGCTGAAAGTATGTTAAAGGGGGATATTACTAATGAAAAATCAGTATTCAGCGTAGATAATGAATTTGGATTCCCAGCAGCACCCGGTGATAATTTAAGTTTTTTAAGCCTTATCATAAATGATGCTCAAAATTTAGGATTAACCATAGATCAAAACATTTTACAAGATGAAATAAAAGTAGCTACTCAAATTATTAATAGTATAGAGAGCATTGTTGATGCTAATAAAATAAACGCTGTAAGAAAAAATTTAGAAAATTTAAATACTTATAAAGCGTTCTTCCAAATTATTAATCCAGTAAATATGTCTGTAAATACAGACTACACTACTAATGATGCGGATCCTAAAGCTACGCCTTTACATAGTTTAGTAGATGCTATAGAAGCAAATTTAAAATTACCAATAAGTAGCTTAGTAGAAATAGAAGATGTTGTTAGAGCAAACCTTTATGCTGCTTTTGATCAGATATCAATAAGATTAGATCAAATACAGAGTTTAAATGCTTTAATAAATGACTGGTCTATTTTAGAATTTCAATCAGACTTAATTTATTCTGTTGTAGACCCTAAAGGTAAATTTGGTGCAAGATCTAATAATTTAGCTTTTAAAAATGCTATAGCAGCTACTAAAGATGGTGTAATAAAAGATCCTAGAAAGTTAATAGATGACTTTGATAGGTTATTAAATAGTGAAGCGTTTTTAAATTATTCTACTATATATAATACTTATATAGAAGATAATATTAATCTTAACCCGCAAAATTACTTTAAATTAAAACAAAAATTATTAGGTGTAAATAGTAAACTTAAGGCAGAGCTTTCTAATAAAGAATGGTTAATGTCTAAATTTTTAAGACGAGGTACACCAAAATATCTAGAATTTAAAGCTAAGCAATCTAAAAAAGAACAAGAATTAATATTAAGTTTAGAACAAGCTTTGTATGATGAAAATGTATTTGTAGAAAATGGAGCTATACAAGGCTTAGATGCTTATCCTGAAATTAAAGAAGTTTTATCTAGAGCTACAGTAAATAATTTAACTAAAGAAGAATTAGCCGCTTTTATAAAAGAACAAGAATCTTACAAAGTCTTTAAAAACATTAGAGACGAAATGAACTCTTTAGCTAACAGGGTACAAGCGGCTAGTAAAAATTTTGATGAGGCTCTATATGGTATAGATCAGTCTGCGTTATTTCACAAAACTTCTAGAGAGGTTTCAAATAAATATCACTTCAATATTTTAAATGCGTTTTTTAAAGGTACAAAAGAACTTAAAGCTATACCTAAAAATGTAGACCTTGATGACTTAGAAGAAAGATTGAAGATAGTAGAAACAAGTCCTTTAACCCCTTTAGAAAAACATGAAGCTTTAGTTGAATTTAGAAAACATTTAAGAAGTTTAGGTTTTAATAAAGAGTGGGTAAGAAATAGTGTATTAGGTGATGCTGGTGACGGTAAATTATATTTCCCTTCTTTAAGTGAAAATGTGCCAACTAGTAATTTTGCCGCTATATCTTTATTCTTAGCAACAGATGAAGATGAGTTCTATTCTTATGTAGATGATATGTATAAGAATGGTAAAGAAACTTTATGGACTGGTGAGCAAGAAATACATGGTTTGTATACCTATGCTTATTTAAATACAGATCAAGATATTGTTTCTGGCTTTGCAAATTCTTTTACTCAAGGCGGGTTTAAAGAAGCTACGTTTGAGCCTTACTTATTTTTAGAAGGTGTGCCAGGTTCTGGTAAAACTTCTGTTGTTAGTACTGTAGTAAATAAATTTTCTAAATATGATAAAATAATTTACACAGCACCAGATAAAGGTAGAGCTGATTTAATTAACCAAAAACAAACTGGTTACGATCCTAATAATGTAAAAATACTTAAAGATAATATAACTGAGCTAGATAGTAAAACTAATGATGAATTATCTAACATTGTTTTAGTAGTAGATGAAGCTACATTAATGGAGCCTAAAAATTTAACTGCTTTAAAAGGTTTAACCAAAAGAGGTTTAAAGCTAGTTATGATGGGTGACACCAAACAAATAAATAATTTAGGTGATCAAGCTACTACTATTGCTAGATCACAGTTTGAAATACCTAAATTAGAAACCTCTATACGTTCTAAAGTAAGTAAACTTACAGAATTCTTTATAAATTTAAGAAAAGCTGAATTAAAGGGTGGAGTAAATAAACAAACGCAAGGTATCTTTAATTTTGCTGCTAGTTTTAATCAAGAATCTACTTATGGTCTTATAGAACATGAGGATCCAAACTTAAATAAAATTTTAGGTGGTATAGGTTTTGCTAAAACAAATAAAGAGGAAAAAATTAATCAAGCTCTAGAAACTTTAAAAGGTAAAAAACTAGAAGTTATGATAGCTGTAAATGATGGAGATACAGTGAATAAACTTCTTGCAGATAAAATTTTAGCTACATTAAAAGAAAAAGGTACAGGTTATGAAGATATAACTATAGTTGAAAATGGCACTGTAACTTTGAACGATACTATGGGTAGGGAAGCAGATTATGTATTTGCTTTCTTTAATGAAGGAAGTTTCTCACCTGAAATCACAACAGAGTTAAGTTGGAAAGCTAATGCTGAAATAAATTATAGTTTATTTAATACCGTAACTAGTAGAGGTAGATATTTTACTTTAGCTATAAACGATGTTAAGGATTTAAATTTAGATACAGATCTTATTGCTACTGAAGCCTTGACTAAAATACCTTTAGTTGTCTTAAATCCTAATGCTAAAGCAGAAGACTTAAACAAATATAAAGCTTTTGTAGAAAGAGTTAAAGGTAAAAATGTGGCTACAACAGCACCTAATACAGTTGTTACTCAAACTAAGCCTGTTCAACCCACAGTTACTCCTGCAGATAATAATGAAGCAGAGCCTATTACTAAAGACGACTTTGAAGCTTTAAGCTTAGAAGATAAGTTAGAAAAAATAAAAGCTGGGGAAGTTTCTTCTATTACTAGTGTATCTGATGGTGTAAATAATGCTTATAAAGTTGTGGTAAACCAAGTAAATTTTGGTCCAGGCGAAAGTGTAACTATTGAACACTGGGAGTATAATAATAATATTATTGATTCCTCTACTCTTACAGATTTCAAAGATGAGTTAGAAGATTTGAATTCAGATAGTTTATCTTACAATGATTTACTTGCAAAAGAATCTTTACAAGATGATGAGGATTTAAAAGAAATTTTTGATGCTGTTAAAAATTTAGCTTTAAAGAATAAAAAAGATGCTTTTGAAGAAGCTATAAAAATTACTGAAGATATTCAAGCTATCAAAGATGAATTAATAAATTTCCCAGATGATGTGCAAAATGAATTTCAAGCGGCTATTGATAAAAGGGAAATAGAGCTTTTAAATGTAGCTTTAAAAGATGAAGTAATAGATGAGTATTTAAAAGATTTAGAAGATCATGAAGTAGCTGCGGAAAAAATAGATTTTCTTAATGTAGAAGAAGAGGAAGTAGGCACAGATGGAAATAAAGCTCAACCTATTACAAAAAAGTATACAGAAGATCAAACTCCATTTTACGCTACTACTGATACTACTCTTAGGCATAAAGCTGCTAATAGAATAATACAGGATCAAAAATTAGTAGGTTACACACCATACGGTGGTACTGAAGCAGAAGCTAAAGCTACTTATGAGGATACTGTAAAAATTGTTCTACAAAAGCTAAGTAATAAAGATGTAGATAATGAAATAATTACTGAACTGTATGTAGGTAATAAAAATCCTAACGTATCTGGGCCTGAAGTAGCTGGTATGTTAGATTATCAAATACACTTGACTTACACTGATAAAGTTACAAATGTAAAACGTTTAGTAGTTTTTGATGCTCCTGTAGATACTATGCGTGGAGGCGTAACTAGTACAGATATGTCTAGAGCACATCTTGAACAAATACAAAACGCATTAGAATTAAATGGTATAATTATAAATCCCAACGCAAGTAAAGATGAGCCTAAATTTAAATACATAAAAAGGACAATAAATAGCGGAAGTTTTATAATACCTCCGGGAAGATTAAAAAAGCTTGAAAACAAAAAGCAAAAGTCTTATATAGATTTAGTAACAGAATTAAAGGACAAAGGGTATGTAGTAAATGGGCCATTTATTAACACTACTTTAGATGATAATAAGAGAGGTGAAGTGTTTATAACTTACCAATATGGTCAAGGCGGAAAATCTGGTGCTATATATTTAAATTCCCCTGTACTTACTTCTTATGATGAATTATATGACTTTGTTCATGCTAACGAAGATAATAAGAAAAATTTATTTTTCTTAGTAAAAAATACAGATAAAGCTGGAAGATTTTTAAATGAATTTTTAGAAAGGATACAAAATATAGAAGGGATACAACCTGAAGATGTAAAGCTAATTAAAAATTACATTAGCGTAAAACAAAAACAAAATACAGATAATAAAAAAATCTGGTTATCTTTCGAAAAAATTTATGATTTAATAGAAACTAATGAAGGACTAAGAGATGAACTTGCTGATGCTTTTACTAAAGCTGTACAAGCAGATGGCGTAAATGGTTTAAGTTTCTTTCCAACTATTGAAAAAGCCGGGGCAAATAACCCTATAGTAGGTAGAGATGCCGGTAAAGCTAAAGTAAACGCTGGAGCTTTAAATTTTGTAACTAGCAGCTTTACTTCAAGTGTAGATGATATCACTACTAATGCTTTAGCTTTAGATTATGGGTCTTTAGAAAACTTTTTAAGCGATACGGTGGCTGTAAAATCAGATCCTGCACCTGTAGAAGAACCTTTAGATCAAACTGAGGAAGAAACAGATTCTGATGATGCGGAAGAAGAATTTAGTTCTGATGAACCAGTTAATTTTGATCAGGTTGTTGCACCAAGCACATCTGCCAATCCAAACAATGAGATTATTACCACACTTAATATGGAATTAAAGCAAATATTTTCTGACCCTCTAAATATAAAAGTAGATTTAGATGATTTAAAGAAAACTTTAGGAGATGACTTTAAAATAGAGTGTGAGGGCACTGCAGCTGATGGTTGGATAAGTAATTTTACTTCAGGTAGAGATTGGATATTATTAAAAGAATTAAAAGGGCCTAGCCATGCTGGTGGAGGTATAGACTTAGAAGTAGAGGGTACAGGGGTAAAAATTTTAAAAAATGGTGGAGACTTAACTAAAGGTTTAATTTTAGCTAAATATTTATAATATGATACTGTACAAAAAAGGTGGTAAGTTACCTAAAAACGGGGATATAAAACGTTCTACTCGTAAGGGTAAAAAAGCTATGGTTTATATGAATGGCTGGCATCATTTTGGCGATGACGCTTATAAACACAATTATTCAGATGCTGGTAGGGAAAAAGCCACAGCTAGGCATAAGAAAAATCTAGAAGGTAATAGTGATCGTGCTAAAGCTTTTAGAGTATATTGGCGTAAATATTGGGGCAAAGGTGGTTCAGTAAAGAAAACAGGGAAATAATATGGAAGATAATTTAACAAAAATAAATGCTGAAGGTGGGGAGCTAGTAATAAGCAATGGTTTAGATGTAGCTATTATACCTAAAAAATGGGCTTTGGAAGTGAAAGATATGCTTAAGGAAAAGTGCTTTAAATGTTTAGATGCACTAGTATCTGAACTACCTAAAGATGCTCAAACAGCCCAAGAAGGCACAGTAGTAAGTGAGCCTATTAGTGAAGCTTTATTAGCTAGATTAGCCTATTACAATGATTTAGATGAAAAAATGCGAGCTGCTACAGATCTAGATGAAAAGGAAACTCTTAGTAATATTAGATCTAAAAGTAGGAGAGAGGATTTATTACACCCAGATACTAAAATTGGAGCTATTAAACATAAAATTATACAAGGGCCTGATCAAATTCCTTTCTTAGTTTTAGATCCTACAGAATTAAATAAATTACAAACTGCTTTAAAACAAAAAGAAGAAGCTAAATTATTAGCAGAAAATAAAGCAGCTTTAGAAGAAGATAAAGCTATAAAACAAAATGAGCCAGAGGTTAAAGTTACAGAAGCAGTTGTTGTTCAAAATGACGAGCCTGTAGTTAGTGCTAAAAGTGTTGAAGTAACTAAGCCTGATTTAGAAAAAGGTCAAAGAAGAGTTGCTATACCTGGTTTTGGAATAAATAAAATTATAGAGGAAAAGAATGGTAAAGTTGTAACTTTATTTTGGGAAAATAGGGCTGGATTAAGAATTGATGGTAAATTACCTACAAATAAAACCTTTCAATATGCTAAAACATTTGAAGAATTAACTAAAGATCCATTATACGAAAGTATCCTGAAAAAATAATATATATTTGCTATATTTGTACCTATAACTAATAGGGTACTTATAGTGAAATGTATAATAAAGTTTAAAGGTAGAGACTATGAAACTGCTGCTGAAGCTGCTAAAGCTATTGCCGCTAGTCTACCTTTATATAAAGCAACTAATAAACAACAAGTTCCTGTCATTGTAAATGGTGTTGATAGTCAAAGCATATCTTCAGATTTTTCTTTAGAAAGAGATCCAGAGGTACTTAATAAAGCTAAATATCTTGTAATAGATACTGAAACTACAGGTTTAAAAGATAAAGCAGTTAATTTAACTCCTGGGCAAACTTTAGCTAATGATGAAATTTTACAATTAGCTTGGTTATTATTAGATGAAAATGGTCAAGTTATAGAAAGAAAATCATTTTTAGTAAATGACTATAAATTTGAAGCGGGTCAAGAAATACCTAATTCTGATACTCACTATATTACTAGTGAACATTTAAGCAAAGCAACTAATTCTACTTCTGAAGTTTTCCAAAAATTTATACAGCCTTTAATAGCTAAAGGGGTAACTGTAGTAGGTCATAATATCAATTACGATATCAGAATGATTACTGCTGCTATGACAGATCCTAATACTATGGAAGAAGTTAATTTGTTTGGTGAAAATATCTTTGATACTTTAAATGAAACAAGTAGAGGTACTTTAAGCAGTTTAACTTTATCTACAGGTAATTATCACAACGCTGCTGTTGACGTTGAATCTACATCACATTTATTTATTTCTAAAAATCCAGAGCTATTAAAAAATAGAACTGATATTTATATAGAGAATGATAAGGTTGGTAGCGTACAACAAACTAAGTTTTTTGATTTTCAGAATGATGCTATTCCTGCAGAAAAAGTTGATAATCAGTCTGCAAATATTGAAGCTATAGAAAATATAAAAGCTGAAATAGAAAAATTAGGGAAAGAGAAACAAAAAGACTCAACAGATGAAGACTTTTTAAGATATCCTGGAAAAGAGAACACAACTTATGATGAGGATTCTTATCGTCAAATGAGAATTGATGACATCAACGCTAAATACGATACCCAAATAGCTCAAAAACAAGCTGAATTAAAAGCATTAGAGCAATCTAATGAAGTTGTAGACAAACAATCTACAGCTACAGAAGTTGTTAAAAAAGTTAATGTTGAAGAATTGTTTAATTCTAACCCTGAGTTAGCTAATCAAGTGTATGAAGCTTTAGGGTTTCAAGTTTCAGAAAACAATGCTAAAAGTAAATTAGAAAAACAATTAAAAAACAATCCTTTTAAAAATTATGACATAACTTTTGATTTTACAATATCTAATAAAAAACAGTTGGATTCAAATTTTAATGAAATTGGTGTATTAAAAGATGTGCATACTTTAGAATTTAAAATAGAAAATAAAGGAAATTTAGTAGGATTTGCTTCTTTTTGGAAAGATACTGATGGAATTTGGTATGCTAACAACATTAACATATTAAATAAAGATGATAGAAAAAAAGGCATTATGTCATATGTATATAACAATATGAGTGATGCTGGATTCCAATTAAAACCTTCAAAAGAACAAACAGATGATGGTAAAGCATTCTGGGCTAAGTTAAAGATTAATACAAATCAAATAACCCCACAACAAAAACAACAAGCCTTACAACTATACTCTCAATACTTAGATACAGGTAAACAAGATATAGAAGGATTTAATGAGTTTGTTAAATCTAAACAAGCTGTTGGAAAAACAAATAATATAGAAGTAACTCCAACCCATACTACTATTAGAACAACTTTAACTGATGTAGATGCTATTTTAGCAAACAACAATGTTGATACTACTAAACCAGTTTATATAATTAATCCAGATATTAATCCTTCAGGCATGGTTGCAATAACACCTATGATGCTTAAAACTGTAGAAAATCAACTACAAAGAAGTAATACTAATTTATCTGGTGACGATAATGTAGTTAAGAAAGCTCTTGATAAGTTTAATAATACTATGGAGGTAATAGCTGGTGATGTTTTTAAAGATATCGCTGATCCTGTATTAGCAGTTGAAACAGTAGCCAATGAAGCTTTGAATATTTTAGAAAATACTAGTGTTGATACTTCTGCTTTAAAGCTTATGAAAGATTCTGTAAAAAGTATTTTAGTAGAAAAATATTCAAGTGTAGCAAAACCAGAACATTTTGAAGGTTTAGATGAAAATGACATAAAGGATATATTTGATGAAATTCAAAGAAATGAATTTTCTTTTGATACACTTTATTCTTTAAATGGGTTTCCTGAAGAAGGAAATTTAGATAAACTAATAGATTATAACACTGATCCTAATGAGGCATCATGTAAATATTAATAAAATTAAGCATAAAAATATAAAAATATGAAATGTAGAATACAAGTAGGTGGATCAGATGTTTCAAAAATTTTAATAGCTTTAAAAGGGCGTACTCAAGCTAATATAAAAGAGCGAGTTCAAAGTATATTACGTAATACACCTGCTAAAAATATATCTGAATTATCTGATGATTTATTTTTATTATTAGGAGATGATTTAAAATCTTTTCTTAAAACAAACAATGATGTGGTTGTAAAACAATATATAGCTACTAAGATTAAAGAGAATAATTTATTTGTTCCAGAACAAGCTAATAAATTAAATGTGGACACTTCTGAGTCACAAGTTGCAGAAGTTGATGAAGATAACAATGGCAATTCAGAAGATTCTTTCCCTATTTTAACTGATTTAGATTGGGCTGAAGTTACCACTAAAGCCGGTAAAGAAAATCTTAATTACCGCTCTATATTAGATCAATATTTCCCTAAAGAATTAAGTGAATTTACAGATCTATTTGAAGCCTACACGAAACGTTTAGTTTTTAAAAGTTTATTCAGATTAAACAAAGGTGAAGAATTTAGTGTAAATGAATTCTTAAAAGACTTTAATGAACCTTCAAGCTTATTTATAAGAATAGGAGAAAGAATTATAAATGGAGAATTAGATAGCTCTAGCTTCTTAATTGAAAATTTACAAAATAACAGTTTATATACAGAATTAGACAAATTAAAAGATGGCGATGTTGATGCTCAAAAGAAATACACAGCATTAATGGAAGCTTATTTTAATATGGTGTTAGCTCAACAAAACAATTTATCTACTGTTATTAATGCTACTTTAGGTATAAAGGGTAAATTCTCAGCAAATAAGTCTACTATTAATATGTTCCTTAAAGAGGCTTATCCTGCATTAAATAGTATAGAAAAATTAACAGAATTATATTTAAGCTCTTTAACTACTGAAGATGGTCGTTATATAAGTTTAAGTAATGTGAAACATACTGATATTCTTACAGCTTTAAATGGTTTACAAGATAAAAATAAATTTACAAATAAACTAAAAAGCTTAACAGATAGAACGCAAAGTAAATTTGTGAGAGATGTTTCTGGTGCTATTTTAAACACTTTTTTTCATAGTGCTGGTAGTAAGAGAAGTATTGCTAAACATATTGAAGCAATTAACCAACATTTAAAAGAAAACTCAACAAGTAATCTACATAGCAGCTTAAAGGCTTTAGAAATTTTAGAAAATGTAAATCAATCTGTACAAAATACTTTAATAGGAATAGTGCCTAATAGACACGTTCAAGGCACTAGTTCTAAAATTGTAAGTTCTGTAGGTACCACTGTAAACTTTAATCTAAAGAATAAAATAAAAGAAAGTATTAAAAATTTCTTTCAACCTAAAGATAGTTTAGTAATACGTAATACAGGAGCAGAAAATGAATACATTTTAGAATTTAATATAAATAATGTAGGTAATAAAGTTTCTTTTACTTTTTCTACTAACGATGCGGGTACAGAAATAAAGCTTTTATCTTCTACAGCTCATAATAAAGAAATAATAAAAATTATTAAGCGTTTAGTTCCTTTTAGTGAAACTAGTAGTTTAAATCAATTCTTAGATGGCTCTAAAAAAGTTGTTGATGAGTTTGTATTAAATACTATTATACAAGCTGCTAACAATGTTAGTGCAGCTAAACCGGGAACTGTTGATGGTTTAATGTTTATAAAAAATATTAAATCAGATACTAATGAATTCAATACTAATTTTAATACTATTGAAAAAGCTTTTGTTTATTTACAAAATCAAAGTCCATTACCTAAGTTTTATGATACTTTTGGTAATACTTTAGCTGCTGCAAATTACACCACAGGAGCTTTAAATGACTTAATTGCTTTACCTGAAGCAGAGCTTAGTGCAGATGCTTTTTTACCTAAGAGTATTACAGAAATAAATGTAACTTCTGGTTTTAAAGGTAGTACTGAAGATGTTAATGGTAACGCTAAAAGTGTAGCTAGCTTAGATGACAAAGAGAGGATTATTAATTTAGTAAATATCTTTTTATCTGAAGTACAAAAATCAGCAGATAGATTCGTTTTTAACTATCAATTTATTACCAATGCGGATAGAACTTCTCCTTTATTAGTGGGTGGAGTAAGCCATTTTGTTAATAATTATTTAAATCTAAGACAAGGAGAGAACGTTTTAAGCGTTTTAAATAATGAAGATAGATTATTCCAAGCCTATAAAACTTTTTACAAAGATCGTTTAAAAGCTAATAGAACTTCAAGAATTAAACTATGGAAAAGCACTGGTTTATTAGGGGCGAATTTACAAGAAACTACTAATTTAACCTTAGCTGATTTACAAGCACAAATCAGAAAAGCAAATATAAGATTAGAAGCTTTACAAAATGCTGGTTTAGCTCCGGGTGTAGATTATGTTGTTACATCCAAAGGCACTGTAGAATTAAATTCTGTTATGGTAGCTCAAGATGGTTTAATAGCAGATAATGACTTATTGGACTCATTTTTAAATATTAGCAAAAAGATATTAACTGAACAATTACCAAAAGATTTAACATCTAAACTTTTTGATAAGTATAATATTTTAGGTACTAATAACTTTAATACTACAGACTTAGAAAATTTATTATTTTATGTGTACACTGCTGACAGTATTATATACAGTGACTCTATTCTCGGGTCCATGTATAACTTTGGTAAAGTAAAAGTTAAAGGGGAATTCTCTTATGATGCTGCGAAACAAAGCAGTGAAAAAAAGTTAAGGGCAAATAATTTTACAGAATTTATGTCTGAAGATGGTCTTTTCCCAGACAATATTTTAAAAGCTATGTCTTTAGCTTCAGCTATAGAGCCTATACATATTGCTCAGACAAAAAGGGTAGCTTCTTTTACTAGTAAGGGTCAAGTTTCTGCTATAGATACTAAAAGAACTACGATTCACGCTGGGAGTGAAATTAATATTGCTACTGTACTTACTACAAAAGAGCAAACTAGCTTATTAAAAACAGCTGGTAAAGACGGTGAAATAGAACCTTTTGATGGTTTAACCATGATGTATCCTATTTCTGCAAGAAAGTTTTATAATTCTTATGGGGGTAGAGATCATAATGGCTTATTACCAGACGTTAACCACAATATTAAAACAGTATTAACCACCTCTAATTTTGAAACTGGTGTTGGAGGGTTATTAAAAACAGCTTTAAGCTCGCCATTTACTTTAGATAACTTGCTAGATAATCAAAATTATTTTGCTTTATTTAAAAAGATGGGTACTAAGTATAATTTTAAACAAGAATTAAGGTTACCCTCTTATGTAACTTTAAGCGGAGTAAGATTACAAAACTTGTCTGCTAGAAACATGCACGAATTATTTACATCTTTATTATATGTGAATAAAACGTTAAACAGAAAAGTGTTTGAAGACATGGAAGCTGTTTTAACTTTAGCAAAAAATAATACTGGTTATGCCTATGAGCAAGATGTTGTAGACATTTTAGCTTATGACAGCGCGCAAAAATTTGGTTATACTAGCTTTAATTTTGAAAAGGATATATTTGATGATAATATACCTTTAAACGCTTCAAAATATTCTAATAGAAATCACTTATTACAAGTAAATTTAGAGCACGGAACAGATACAACTAGCTTTGAAGAAAGTGCAAAAACTAAGTTACCAGGGCAAGTTACTGCGGCAATAAGTTTAGAAGGCTTTTCTGATCAAGAATCTTTAAATGTAAACCGTGCTACACAAGAAAAAATATTATTAGGTCTTAAAAAATTACAAGTAGCTTTATTTAAAGAATCTACAGAAGAAAACTTCAGTTACGATGATTTCTACAGCACTAATTTATCAACTTTATCTGTAGAGCAAAAAAAAGCTTTCAAAAATTGGTTGCAAAAAGCTTTAGAAGATAATGTTGAAAGAGATCACAACCCTTTTAGAGCAGAATTTTTAGCTAATAAAAATATATCTTTTAATGATAAAAGTAAGTACAAAGCTGCTTTCCAAATATTAATAAATAAATTAAATAAAGATGTTGAAATTAGAGTTCCTGGTAATAAAGTTACAGTAGCACCTGCTAAATTTGCTAAGAAAATTTACACATACCAATTAGGTGATACTACTTTACAAGGCTCTTATATTGCTATACAAAATCATATAAAAAGTTTAGTATATAGCAAAGACCCAGCAGTTAAAGCTAAATTTGGTCAATTACTAAAAGATGGTACTGTTAAACTTAGACCTATAAAAGCTGGAGAAATTATCCCGTTTGAAAGTTTAGTTTTTTCAGCGGAGAGAAATTCTGTTGTAACTTATAGATATCCATCTGCTCTACAAAAATATAATTATGTATTAGATTTAGAGTATAGAGATTATAAATGGAGGGTTTTAACTTTAGATACAAATGGTTTAACTTCTGAACAAAAAGCTATAGCTGAAGAAAATTTTAATCAAATACAAGCTTGGGAAAACTCTTTAAAAAATAAAGAGGTAGAAGAAGAAGCTGCATCTAAACTTCAAGAAGATATTCAAAATTTAGTAATATTAACTAATGAAAATTTAAAAAAAGAAGCTATAAGAGTTAAACCTGCAGAAATAAGTACAGCTTTCCCTTTTAGAACAGCTTTTAAATTAAATTCTACAGATACTTTAGACAAAATAAGAGGGCTTAATCCTAATGAATATAAAGAAAACACTATAAATTTCTTTAAAAATCAATTAAGCAAATTAAAAGTTGAAAGCTTAAAGAGACGTTTATCTGAAGAAATTTCTTATTCAAATAATCCGCAAGTTGCTAAGGCTGCTCAAGAAGCTTTAGATGCTTTAGAACAAAATTCAGATTTAGCAATTGAAGCTGTACAACGCTTTATAGATTTAAAAAGCCCAGTATTGGCTACTACCTTTTTAGAATCCTTAAGTATATTAACTGGTCGTACACCAGCTCAAGCTAAACAAAATACTACTCCTGCTGAAATTATTAATTTTGAAAAGGGTGAAGGCAATATTATATATTTATCACCTGAAGCTGTAGCTAACTTTGGTTTAGACCACGATGGTGACCAGAATTTTATTTTAGTAAAAAGAATAAATCCTTACACTGGAGAATTATATCCTTATAACAATTTACTTGATAACGAAGGTAATATTTCAGAAGACGCTTTTAAAATTTTTAGAGATAAATACTTAAGTGGTAGAAATGCTACGGCTATAAATCCAGACTTAGAAAATGAAGTTTTAGAAGCTTATAGTTATGCTTTAGATAATTATATCTTTGATCAGGTACATAAAGCTTATTCTAACCCTGCTAATTTCTTGGAAATGAGTCAGCCGATCGTTATGGATAAGACGCAAGAATTAGTGAATACAAAGTATAGAAAAGATGCTGAAGTTCCTAAAATACCAAATTCTATTGTTACAACTGCGCAGATGGAAAGCGCAAATATGGATGGGCAATTTGGTATATCACAAGCAGCTAATGCTATTAAGGTATTGTCATTATACCATAATGTTATTATACAAATTAAAAAGGGAAGCGCGCAGTTTAATAAGATATTATCTCTTTTTGGTTCAAATGAAATAGACGTAGAATCTTTAACAAAGGTAAAAAACTATTTAACTAAACGTATAGGTAAAAGAAAAAATAAATTAATATCTTTTAACTCTATTTTACAAAATAGCACTGTAAATTTACTTAATGACTTAAAAACTTTAGGTGAATACAATAGACCTTTGGAAGAATTTATATCTCCTGAAGATATGGCAGATATAAATAGTGATGAAGAAGCAAAAAGAAATTTAGAAAAGTTAAGGGCTACAGTAGCTTTTATGAAAGATAACTATGATGTGTTATTTAATACTACAGATAAGTTAAGCTTTGTTTTAAATGACCATTCTCACGATGGGGCAAATGTAAATTTTAAATACAAAATATATACTAGTTCATCTATAGCTGATACTACAAATCGCCGTTATGATGCTTTAAACAGAGCTGAGGTAGACGCTATTTTAAACATAGAAGACCAAAAGCAAAGAAATAAAGAAATCATAGCTTTTGTAAAAAATATAAATGTTGATGGGGATACAGATTATTCTACTAGCCCCGCGTGGCAAGCTTTATCAGAGTTATTGTCAGCAGCTACAGATAATGCTAAAGAATTAATTTTATCTAAGATTAATGCTAATCCTGATTTAGCGTTATATATTCATGTTTTAATTTTGCATGGGTTTCCTTTAAATCAATCTTTAGAAATAATTAATCAACCTGGTATCTTGAAGGTTTATGAAGATTACAAACGTGAAAAAAGAGAGAAAAATAAACCTATGCGTTTTAGTAACTTCATCAATAAAAAGATTGAAGATGGTAAATATGATGCTGTTAGTTTAAGCTTGCCAGACCCTTTTTCTAGCGTAGATGGTTTAAGACTTACTTATGCAAACATTTCAACCTACTCTAAAGAAAACCAGTTTGATAAAGACATTATGAAGTATTTAACTAACCCTTATCAACAGCTTAAGGCTATAGGGGCTATGGTTGAATCTTTCAATGCTCTTGTTGAATTAATTGGTACTAATAAAGGTTTAAGCAATGACTTTGGTGAAGCTTTAAATTATAAAGCTGATGCCTATGAGGCAGACTTATTATTAGAAAGAAATTTAAGTGATAATGCTAGAGCATCTTTAGCTAATAAATTTAAAGAAGCTGAGCGTTCTAATTTAGGTATTAACTTTAGATTAGCTTTCTGGTTAAGTGGTCAATACTCAGCTAATAATGCGCTATTACAAAAAGTTCTTAACATATTCAAAATGAACTCTGTAATAGCTCGTGAGATCCAAGGTTATGTGGCTAAATCAGAAAATGAAGCCGCAGCTGCTAGAATTTTATACGCTAATATTTTACAAGACTTTTTAGTTGGTAAAGAAATTTCTTTTAATAATAAAGTATATGCTTTTTCTACAGAAAATTATGTTGAAACAGTAAAAGAATACTTTAGAGATGTTGAAGATTATTTAACTTTAGTTAAAGAGGGTGATAATGAAATTTTAAAAAATAACAAATTTATTGCTAGCTTAAGTTTAACTAAGAAAAGTTTTAAAGCTAGGGTTAAAAAGTTTAGAACAATAGAAAAACCTAATTTCCTTTTACAAAGTAATGAAAATAAAACTGCTTTAATTCAAGGTGGTAAAGCTTTAAAAGATTTAGATCCTGATTTCTATAACAATTTATTCTTATATTTTACTTTACAACAAAATGTAAGTGATGAAATTAATGATATCTTTTTACAAGCTGATTTACTTCCAGCTTATCAAGAGTTCCTAGAACAGCTGACTGATGAACAAATACGTGGTAAAGCAAGTTCTTTAGAAAACCAAGCTTTTGCTATAAATGGTATTGTTGGGCATGTTAACTCTAACAAACGTGGTTATTCTTCAGAAGAGATGGAAGATATGCAAGCGGATATGGAAAATGATATGGAAGACACTTTTGATGAAGTAGACTATGAAGATGTGGAAAGTGTGCCAGGTTTAAAAAGAAGATTTAAAGGATCAAAAGATCAGAATAAATATACCATTAGCCCAGATCTTATTGTAACTTGGGAAGGTAATAAACGTATAGAACATCATATCATAAAGGTTAACCCTTTAGATAAATATTACGCTTGGATGCCTAAAGCTTTCTTTTCTGAAATTTTAAATTCAGAACAAGTTGAAAAGTTATTGGGTACTTCAGCTGGAAAATATATTCAGATACATTCCAAATACGGAGATATAGCACCTCTTCCTAATTTAGATGAGTTCCCTTCTTTAGTAAGAGTTTTAGATAAACAATTTACAGAGGAAGAACAAAACCGTAATACTTTAAGAAGAATGCTTAGAACTGGTTATAGTATTGGCGTTCCAGTAATGTATGAAGGTACGGAATATAGAATGTTATTTCCTACTACAAAAGATTTAAAAACTACTTATATTTTAATTAAAGCTGATGGTGATAATATTATAACAAAAGAAGTTCCTGGCGAAGTTTTAGTTGGTGATGTAAAAAACAATGAAGGGTTAATAGCTTTTGGAGAAAACTTTGGTTATACTGATCAAGAAACTTTTAATATTGATGAAAGAAATAATATTATTAGTGATAACACTTTTCAAATAGAATTAAGTGATGCTATAATAAATAGAGCTAAAGTTGGTAGAGCAGTATTATTTGCTAGCCCAGCTCAATCTTACATGTTTAATGATTACAAAGAGGGACAAGTTTTAAATTATCAAACAGACAGTAATGGTATTCGTTATCGTGTTACTT
>Ga0208161_1000260_pt1 | contig 29969 bp, 56 predicted proteins | sample CB_VirMetaG_3_FD_184538 | JGI IMG/M metagenome (GOLD analysis project Ga0208161, IMG submission 184538) | Freshwater to marine saline gradient viral communities from Chesapeake Bay - CB_1508_1S Viral MetaG (SPAdes) (version 4) | ecosystem: Environmental > Aquatic > Marine > Coastal | place: USA... | reverse complement strand
TTTTTTTCAGCCTAAACGCTCTAAAAAACGGAAAAAAATTCTCAAAAAATCGCTCGGAATTTTTTTGGCACTAGCGTTCTACTTTAAAGTGAAAACAATGTATTTACAGGATAAAAATGTAATCAATTAAAGCAAAAAGAATAAAGTAAAACGAATTAAAGCATAAAAAACAAAAGCATAATCAATTAAAGCGTAATAAATAAACCTTAATTAAATAACTTTGATTGTTTTGTATTATCTTGATTTAAATAGTCCGATAAATCCCTTTTAAAATACTCTAATTGGTTATTTATTGATTTTAAATAGTTTAAAGTATCTTCATTTAATTTAGAATCTTTTTGCGTGTATTCCTTGATTGCTTTTCTAGCATTTTGTATTCTTTCTATTAGTTTGTCTAATTCTAAACGATGTTCAGACGAACCATTTGATTCTTCAGTATTTGTTTTGTGCAAAGTAGTCTCTTTCATTCAGTATGGGCGAAAAGGCCGAACTACATATATTTATTTGGCTTTAAAGTGGTTAATATGGGGCGTTTTAGTTCTATTTTTACGCATTAAATTAAATGGCTTTAAATGAACAGCAAAATAAAAATTTGGAACAAAGCCATATGGTTGTAACTTTGTGCTTTAAAACCCCGAAGGGAAAACCCGAAGGTTTTTTTATCGTTTCATTCAACTAAAATGAATTCGCCATCCCATGCTTCACCATTCAAGAACCATTGAAAGTTCTTTTGATGAATATGCACATTAGGAAGGCCGTTCAAGCGTTCCTTTGTTGTGTTTGATTGCCACCCACCCGATGAAATCCAAAGCCCACCATCAGCAACATATTCAGCGATAACATTCCCATGAAGGCGAAGTTGGCGAGAATTGTCTAAAATTCGCACTTCTGTATTACCTCTCTTGAAGTTGTTTCCGTTCCTAAAGGCTCTTATTGCGTCTTGCGTAATCTTTCGCATGATTAAGCCTTAATTTCTTGAATATTAAGGTAGTTTACAAAGTTCCTACCATATGGTTATGCTTTGCACTAACCCCACTTGAAGTAGAGCAACGGGGGCGAGTGATAAAATCACTCCGTTGTTTCCTCCACTTCAATTAGGGCGACATTTGGCACTCCTTTCTTAGATAAAGTGCCATCCCATCGGCCATCGTCATATGCCATAAAGAGAACTCGTTGTGCCGAACTAGCAAAATAAGTTCCGAAGGCATTATTTGTCATATGCCGTGACTTCATCCCTCTAGGCAACATAACCGATTGAAGAATGTCATCAAAAACAGACGCAAAGACAGATGATACATGATTCGTCACACTCTCCACAGACATGATAACTTCTTCGGGATAGTTGGAAGTTTGACCAACTCTCGCTTTTGGGAAGTCATCAAATTGACCGCCAATATTCCTAATTGAAGTCCAATATGCTCCAAGTAGTTCTTCGTTTTCGGAAGTTCCAGCCAAACCAATAATAGACTTGATTGTGCTTTCAACTCCACTAATATCATTCTCAGTTGTGTTTAACCAACTGAGAACTCGCTCAATGTTTGTATTCCAATTACTCAACTTCATGGTATTCATCTCCTTTGTTGGTGCAATTCATCACTTCGCCCCCGAAGCAACCAAGACTCATTTTCTCAAATAAATGAGGAAAGTGCAAAGCATTACCATATGGTGTTACTTTGGTATTAAAACCCCGAAGGGAAACCCGAAGGTTTTTTGATGATTTCACTCATTTTTGTTTTCGCCCTCATAGCCACATTCTTCACACCAAACATACTTGAATTCCCCAATGTAGCCATAGAGACTAATTTCAACATTGTTTCCGCAACCTTCGCAATTCGCATCATATGTATTCTTATACATGCCTAATGCTGAATTTCTCAAACATAAGGTTCTAAACACAAAGTTAGAACCATATGGTGTGATGCTTTGTTATCAAAAAAACCCCGTAGGGCGGGGGAGAATCCAAAGTAGCGGTGGATTCTCCCCCTTGTGAGTGGGAATACATCAAGCAGACTGCCCTTCCTTCTTTCATGAGACTTACGGGAGTTTTTGGGATTCACAGCCACCACTTACATGAGAACACTCGGAATTCCAACTCGTTCCCAATGGTTCGGCCTACCGCCATACCCTGCATATTTCCGTTGCATTGATGTTTCTTTTCAGCAAGCCATTGACTAGTATTGCTTGCTTACACCCAAGAGGAGAATTCTCATTTATGGGTTAATTTCACAAAGTTCATTACCATATGGTGTGACGCTTTGCGCTCAAAACCCCGAAGGGAAAAACCGTAGTTTTTTTTTGGTTGCTTTAAATCCCAAGCCGACAATCGGTGCATGTGTCATAATACAATCCCAAATATTGTTCATTGCATTCTTTACACTTTGACACCTTGAAGGGGCTTTCTTTGATAGGCACATTCCATCTCATCTATCTCTCTCCTCTTCATATCTATCTAACTCGGCTGATTCCTTTTCATATAATTCGTCATCAATGCGTTCACATTCGTAACACTTCAAACGAAATAATCCCATAATCCCAGTATCGCAATCGTGTTCTTCACCACATTTTATACATATTCCTATTGGCATTAACTCACCTTCATTCTTTTATTCTATTGATGTAGTCCACTAAAATTTGTAATTTGTCATTTGAACTCAATTGTAAAAAATGATATCTGTTATCTCTAAATAGTTCCCATTTCATATCCACATAATGGTATTCGGAGTCGGGAAATAATAAGTCTTTGAAGTCATCGTAGTTCAACCTCTCCAAATATCTCAAATCTTCAAGCACCTCAATCAAAACATCAAGTTTCATACCCTTGAGTAAATTTCTCAAATATGAGGTATGTTCCAAAGTCACCTACCATATGGTTGCACTTACTTTGGTGTTCATTTACTTGACCCCGACGACCACCCCTCATGAGGAGGGGTGGCCAAAGGGAAGATTGGCGGTTTTGGTGAAGAAAACATCACTCTTCTTGAGTGACGCCTCCTTCTTCTTTGAGAGCATCCTTCTCTGCCTTTGTTAGTGGTGCTTGACAGGTCAAAATGTCTTCTTCCGCATTCCATCGGTTTTCCTTAACTGCGGAAAGCATGTTGTTTTCAGCAGTTGAAGCCATGTGGTCACAGTATGCTGACCATGATTCAAATTCTCCACCAGTTCTGCCATGTGGTAGGATAACCTTCAAGAGAATATCATGATTCTCACCAATAGATGCAAATGCACCACGCACTAGGCTGGCCACATTCGCAACATTGGCTTGACCTTCTTGACTCAAAACGGAGGGTTGTCCAACACGGGCTTTTGGGAATCCATCAAGATGCCCTGCAATGTTGCGAACCGCAGTCCACATTGAAGAAAGGAAGTCTTCACTTGATTGTTCGTTAGCCATATCAAAGATACCGCTTAGGGTTGCTCGCACCCCGTCGTCTTTCAATTCGTTGCTCATCCAAGCACGAACCGCAGTTGTATTCGTAATCCAATTTTCTATTTTCATTTGTTTCACCTCATGTATTTGGCCAATCTTCCCTTTGAGCCAACCAATAGGAGATTTCTCATTTAAGGTTTGAAGCAACAAAGCGTTTCAAACCATATGGTAATGCTCTTTATTTGATTGAAACTACAACAAATAACCTTACATTCATTTACTTAATTCAAAAATATCCAACCTAATTCTAATAGTGCTTATTTACACTATTTTTCAATTGGCCTTATGTAAAATGGTAATGTAATATGTTCATTGCATATGCAATATATCATATAATATGGCGAGGTTGTCATTTCTCATCCAAAAATCGGAATGAGATGCGACACGACTGAGAAGAAACTTGGTAGATATGCATACAGAAGTATGAAGATTATTTTTCATTTCTCATATTTCTCATTTCTCATCATTCATTCATTCATTCATCATCATCTCTCTCTTGTATATATATGAGAGAGGATATACTCTCTCTCTAGAAAGAGGGGTAGGTGAGAAATGAGAAATGTGAGAAATGAACCCCCAAAATCTTGGTTTTTGAGCGAATTTCGCACTTTTTTCTCGTTTCTCATTAAATGAGACACATCATCAAAATGAGAAATGACTCTAGATTTGTATTTGTGCAAACTATTTATTATTGGGCTAAAATAATCCTGATTTTTCAGCAGAAAGTAGCGAAAATAATTGAATCCTTCATATAGTCCAAAAACAGTAGTTAGGACATGAGCGAGTGGGAAACCTTTGTAGTTGAAGTGAATGAATTTTTGGAAGCAACAGAAGATTTGTCGGAGGGAGTCATTACGGTGGTCAAAATGAATCTGTATATTGGCGAGAATGATATGAATGAGCGTGAAACGGCCATGTTATCAATAAAGGCATTGCTGAAAGGCCGTGATGGAACGCCATTTAGAAAGGGCAACAGAACCTCAATTCCAGCAACAGTAAGAGTGAACATTGACAAAATTTGTTCGGTGTATGGTAGTGCGCTAACTAATTTTTTCAACCATGACAAAATGATGCCATATCTATTATTCCGTCATGGTAAAGCAGGTGGTGGTCTGTATTCTAACGAGAAGCAATATCGTTTGGCTGAACTAAAGAAGTTGCGTAACAAATTATCCAGTATGTATAAAACTGGAGAATGGGATGGTCAAATGCAATCTCTGATTCTTGACGAAGAAGAATAAAGCGTTTGGCTTTCGCCACTATTCTCTTACGGGAGTGGTGGGGTGGGTTTATAAATCCGAAAAGGGGTGTGGGGCATCCTTGAGGGGTCGGGGCGTGGTGGCCTCGCCTACTCTATGAAGCAAAGCGTTTTGCTTTAGGATAACGGGGAAGATGAGAACGGGTGGCCAAAATGAGCAGTATGTCCGTTAGGACTTAATCTCATCTTCCCCACCTATCATAGTCCATTGTGACAATTAAAATAAGGAGAAATAAAAATGAAATATACCGAACAACAAGAAGCAATTTTCACCGCTATTGGTGAAACAGAAAAGCATGTGATTGTGATTGCAGGAGCAGGTTGTGGAAAGACTTCCACAATTGTAGAAGCGGCAAACCGAGTAACTGGTAATGCGGCTTTCCTTGCTTTTAACAAAAGTATCGCAACTGAACTAGCAAAGAAATTACCCGATAATGTGGAAGCCAAAACATTTCATGCCTTCGGATTTTCAGCCATTCGTGCGGCTGGAATTAGAACCAAAGTGAACAACTACAAAGTGAAGAATATCATTAGTGAAGTTCTAGGCCGAGATTACTTCTCAGCACCATTGGCTAAACTAGTGGGTTTAATCAAAGGTTCAATGATTGATGGGCGAGATGTGCGTGGTATTCGTAGACTTATTGATGAATACAATATTCAATTTGAATCAAGTCGTGAAGAACAACAGGCAATTAGCGCAATTCCTGCTATTCTTAACAAATGTAAGACTCAAACAAATGAGATTGACTTTGATGATATGATTTGGTTGCCCTTAGTAAACAATTACCCACTTCCACACTATGACCTTCTTTTTGTTGATGAAGCCCAAGACTTCAATGAAATGCAAAGAGAACTTATTGTGCGAGTTGTAAATGGTGGTCGTTGTATTATTGTTGGCGACCCTAATCAAGCAATCTATGGTTTTCGTGGGGCTGATTCTAACTCAATCAATATGTTCCGAAATCGTCTTGAGAAGGAATCCAATAGAGAAATTATTCAATTGCCTTTAACGATTTCATGGCGTTGTCCTACATCAGTTGTTCAAGAAGCAAACCGCTATGTTAGAGATTTCCACCATGCACCTAATGCTATTGTTGGTAAAGTTGTTGAGAATGCTTCCTTTACTCCCGAAAGTGGTGATATGGTTTTGTGTCGTTACAATGCCCCTCTCGTTAGTGCTTTCTATGAATTAGTAAGTAATGGTAAATCAGCCTACATTCTAGGGCGAGATATGACAACTGGATTGATTAATGAAATCCGTAAGATTACCAAAAGCGATGCAATGGGTATTGATGAGTTTAACCAATTATTCAAGATTCATGTTACGGTTCAAATTCAACGGCTTGAGGCTGATGAAAAGATGAATCAAGCCATGAATCTTTCCGATAAGGCAGATTGTATCAATATCTTTGCTAGCCGAAGTGAAACAGTTGGTCAAATGATTGAGAATATCAAATTGGTGTTTGATGGAACAGAAGAAGGTGAAATTATGCTTTCAACTGTTCATAAGGCTAAAGGGCTTGAAGCACCTAATGTTTTCTTATTAGCAACTGAGCGTATGCCTCATCCAAAAGGAGGACATGAGGAAAATAATATTTGTTATGTCGCTATTACAAGAGCGCAAGAAAACCTGTTTTATTGTGGGCCAAAACCACAAAAGAACTGAATAACTCCAAAGGCTGTGGTATCGCCTCCTTACCTAGTGTAGAAGTGAACTAGGTGGAGAAATTGACTTCCGAATGGGTGCAAAGCCCATTCTTAATGGTGATTAAAATGATTAAAAATAATAGTATCTGGAAACCCGAATATCTTAAACGGGATATTTCAACAAGGAATAAACAAGCGGAATTCTATAAACAATTGGTAGCCAATGGCGTTCCTTACTACCAAGCCTACCTTATTTCAAGGAAGGTGAAAGCATGAATATTTTTGCAGTATCTAGTAATCCTGTAACATCAGCGCAACAATTGATAGATAAGCATGTAGTTAAAATGCCAACTGAAAGTTGTCAAATGTTGCACACAAACATGCTTTACTTCATGTTTGTTTCAGCACATCAGCGAGAGCCTTCTCTCAAAGAACTCAAAGAGTTTCATGCTAAGTCGCACTATCGCTACTTAATGAAGCCAGCCATGCTTAACCATCCTAGCACAATTTGGGCTAGAGAAACAAAAGCCAACTATATGTGGTTGTATCAACATGCGCTTGCTCTTTGCGAAGAATATACTTATCGCTATGGTAAAGAACATGGTTCACAAAAGCGTATCTTAGATAGTGTTACCTTTGATTTTAACCCTGTTGATATGACACCACTCAATATTGCGATGGATAATGTCTATCGTTTAGACCGTGAACAATACTTCATTGACAATCCTAATCTCGGTGATTGGGATTATGTCATTGAATGTTATCAAAACTACTACATTAAAGGAAAGTATGCTTTTGCATCATGGAAAAAGCGTGATGCGCCAGCATGGTTTGACTTTACATATGGTAATGAAATAGAAAGAAAAAGAAGAGAAAGAATAATGCAACGATTAAGGTGATAATATGAAATGTAATGATTGTAATGATAAAGGATATATTGACCGCTTTGATAGCAGTCATGATATGAATGTGCGAGAACCATGTTGGTCATGTGAAAGTGAAAAGCAACATGAGCAGGAACTTATTCAAAAGGTTTCAAAACTGATTGTGAATACCAGCCCACAAAGGTTGGCACTATTGGTTGCTGAAAACATTGTGAAGAATGCTCACATTATGGATAGAGAGTATTCATATCTAGAACAATATATTGTAGCAAAGCAAAAAGAATCGCTATTGCTATATGCAAACACAGTTTGCTAAGAACATAAAGGGCATGTGGTGTAATGGATAGCATTTTGGCCTTCTAAGCCGAAGATACGGGTTCAATTCCTGTCATGCCTACCACTCAAAGGAGAAATTAAAATGCAAGTAGAATTTAGAATTGTAGAAGATAGCGAACTTCCAGCGATAATTATTACTGGAGGCGATACTGGCGAACCTAAAGTTGTGTTGAATACTTATCACAAACTTTGGATTAGTCTAAATAGACGAATAATTGCAGGGATTACAGAATCCCTTCAAGGAGAAATGGATAATATCTTAACTGCTTATTTGGAAGAACAATATACCTTCCAAAAAGAAGAAAGAGAATTTATGGAGGAATAAAAATGACTGATGAAATGACAATGGCAAAGCGAAGATTAGGAACTTCTCATTGGGATAAGAAATTGGTAACAAATATGGTTGCTCTTTCTGTTTCTAATGATTATGAAGAAGCCCACAAAGAATGGATTGCTACTGGAGATGTTTGGTGGCGTGGTCAAACAGATAACATTCCTACATGGGTTCAACAAAACAATCATCCAATGAAGTGTCTTTGTGGCCACGATATTGTTTATCATTTCCGTATTCAAAATACAGAAAACGGCAATGAAGATATTGTTGGAAGCGACCACATTAACTCTTACTTGATTATTCGGGCTATTGCCAAAGAAACTGGTATGAGGCCTGATGAGATTACAGAAGAATTGATTCAACAATGGTTAAATGTCCGTGTTAAAGGAATGAAAGCCGAAGCATGGTGGGCTGAAAATGGTAAATCGTTTGAATTGATGTTTAATACTGTCAAAGAAGCAGACCTTCGCTATAACACTAAGGTTAAGGATTGGAAATACAACTATGGCACTAAAAGGAATGAACCAGTCTACAAATTAATTAAGAAAGCATCACCAACAGATGAAATGGCTTCTATTGTTTGGCGTTGGAATCATCCCGATAACTCTAGAGCGCAAATTAATTCAAGAGGCTATCCTAATGAGAAACTCATGTATGATTTGAGTGTATTTTACATTAAGTGTCTTACTGGTCTTAATGACCAATTACAGGCTGAAAAGTTGGCTAGAGAAGAAAGAATTGCTCAAGTTGCCGAGCAACAAAGAATTCGTCAAGAAGAAGAAGCCCGAAGACAGGCTGAATATGCGGAAATACAACGACAACGGGAACTTGAGCGAAAAGCCTACGAAGAGAAGATGCGCCCCATTTGGGAAGAAGAAGCAAGGCAAAGAGAGATTAAAAGAAAGAAAGCCGAAGCAAGGGAAAGGAACGATTTGTTGTTGCATATGGCAACACATGGTTCTAAAGCAGATAAGATGATAGAATACTATGGTCTAGAACCTATTAACTGGCAGAATATCAATCCTAATCTCTCCCTTCATGATTTGAGAACTTTACATCGTTACATCAATAGTGACATGAAGAATTTAGACAGGTCTGACTTAAGGCGTATTGAAGAGATAACAAAAGGTGATAAAGAATGATTGACACAGACAAATACGAATGGGATAGCAAATGCAGATTGGTGGTGATTGACGGAGAACTTTTCCAAAGAGGTGCGAATGGAGACTACCACATCACCGACCAACTCCACGATAAGGCTGTTGCACAAATCGTCGCAGACGCACCACTTCTTCTTCAAGAAGTCAAACGACTGTATCGGATGATAGATGGGTTGCAGATGGACTTTGACCATGATGCACACATTTGGTTTCACGACGAAGGATGGTGCGAATACTTGAGCCATCCTTGTGCAATATGTGATTCAATGGAGAGTGATGAAGAATGACGAAGATTAAAATTGAAGAAACATGGCACACAGTAAATTGGGATAAATGTCTTGAGGATTGTTGTGGGGATTGTTACGAATGGAACAGAAAAGAATACATCGGAAATCTCGCATCAATGCGTGTTTATCGTTTGGATAACCACGATAACTGTTATGTTGTTGAGCAACATTTTAGTGATGGTGCTATTGTTGAAGGTATGATTGGAGAGCCAACAGAATGCGGTGATGAAGAATGATTGGAAAAATATTGAAAGGTGCAGTATTAGTTGGAGTTGGGTTAGCAATTGGACTCCCCTTATGGGGATTGCTGGCTGAAAACTTAGACGAAATAGGTGAAGGAAAGGGTGAATACTTATGAACCCTTTTTATAGGATAAGGAATATGGAAGTAATAAAGGTGATATTATGATTACTATGCGAATTTTGAATGAAACAGGCCACACAGAATTGACTTTGGAAGTTTCCGAAGTCATTGAACAAATTGATAGCCATCCTACCCATTGGCTATTCGTTGATGGAGAACTCGTTTCTCGTCAAAACATTAACGAAATTAATTGGGATGCGGTGGAATCAGTAGACCTAACTCCAGCAATTGTAGGAGGTTGCTACTAAATTCCATAGTGTAGCCTTATCCTTAAGCGAAGTGGGGAGAGAGTAAAGTCCAATTACTCTCTCCCCAATACTTCCTTTATTAACTGTTCAATAATTTTATGTGGAGTTTAAAATAAAGGATTGATTTAAGTGCATCTAAATGCTCTTAAAATTCTTTATTGTAAAATTCACCAATCAGACTCTTTTATCCAAGAAACTGATGATACTCTTGTGATAACACAACTTATCTATCAAAAACTTTGGAATTACCCGATGGCGATTGACGAAGGATTCGCTCTTTATATTAAAAGGCGAACTAAAGAAATAGAAGATGCTTTACGCTATCATGCGAGGAACTGCGACTCGCCTTGTATAATTTGTAGTGATTTAGAAAAAATAGGTGTTTAGATGAAAGAAAAAAACCCCGAATATGTGTCTAGCATTAGAGCGCACAAAAATAGAATAGCAACTCGTTGTAGAGTTTGCGGAGGACAATTACTTGAGTCCTATGAAATAAAAAAAGAAATACATGAGAAATGTAATAAAGATAAAAGCAATATGTATATGATGTGATAATATGACAAAAGAATATGAAATGATAATACCAACCCCCGATGATAATAATAGTTCGTATAGAATTCAATTTACTTGTAATTCTACTAATATATTTGGTAATAGAACTATTCCTCTTTCTGTTGATAGAGTTGTTGGAAATGACCCTATTTTAGATGGTCTAGCCAATTTCTTTGGAAATTATTTGTTTCCTAGAAAAAGAACTTATAGAAGATATTCTAATTATAGTGGTCTTAAGGAATTAGACAACTTTGTAATTAATTTGTATGGTTGTCCTATTTTACTTAGTCATGATACTAAGGTTTCAATTAATGGTGTAAAACATAGTGTAGCCAATGCTAAATCAATTCTCGCTAGAATGTTTTCAAAGGCTATTCGTGAAAAAGACGGAACTAAGTTATTAGTGTATTTAGGTAAATTAAACAAAATGCCCGAAAATGTAGCCTATGCTCTTGAGAATCGTGCGCCTTTTGTTTTTTGGCATGACTATGAAAAACATGAAGTGCGACTTAATGTTCAATTAATTGATGATAACGCAGTAGCCATTGAAGTGAGTGATGGTATTTGGGGCAATATGTCCTTTAAAGACTTAGATGCTTTTTGTAATGCTTATCGTTTTGATTCTAAGCGTAGTAATTGGTCTTATATTTCTCCTAAAGAACTCTATATCAAAACTGTTGGTAAAGAACCTCTTGCTTCCGAAGTCAAAGTGATGAAGAGTTTTCTTCTTCAAAACAGAACGGCTGATTTAGTTGAGAAGAGAGCGAGAGAATTAGTTGATGAAATGGTTAAGAAATATCCCGATAGGCTTTTTGCTGAAAAGGATGAAACTGGTTTTGTTACGGCCTTAAGTGTTCGTGGTAAAATAGCAGATTGGAAACTAACGGCTAAAACTCGTAGTTCTGGCGGAAGGCAAGATGTTGCTACTTATGTTTATGGAATTGATGCTGATTCTAACCCTGTTTATCGTGGGCCGATTTGTATTGATAATTTGAATACCAATTCATCTATTGGCGACCAATTTGTTGCTAGAGCATTAGCCTTACTTAATGACCATGTTGTTGTTAATATGGTTTCAACAATTAAATCTTATATGCCAAATATAGAAGTGAGAGATGATAATAATGGTTTGCCCCGAATGCAAAGGTGAAAATAAACATTTTAATGAGCGATTAGGAGAATCAGTTTGTGATGATTGCGGTCTAGTTATTGTGACTGAACCATTTGAACAAACTGTTCTTCTCGTTCAAGATGGCTACGCTATTCATTCTATTGATAATGGTGTAGTAGGAACTACAAATGATATTCCTAGACATATCAAAAAAGGAATACATTTCTGTAATATGGCATTAAATGCTATTGCCCCCCAATTGAATTTGAAAGATAGAGTGGCTAAAGTATATGTTGATGCTCACAATAAGAATCTCCTAACCTCTAAGAGTTTAGAAGATAGAGCCAGCGCAGTTGTTTACTATGTTCTTAAGGAAAACAATACTCCGTTTACTATGCATGAAGTTTGTTCGGAGTATTCTAGCAATCCTAAGATAGTAAGAAACATAGTTCGTAAAATCAATCAAGTGTATGGTAATAGAAATTGTTCTATTGTGAATCATGACTTCTCTTTAGGTAAAGAACTTAACAAATTCAATTTGGGATTAGAGTTTGAGAATGCATGTAAGAAAGTTCTCACTAAACTTGAAACTGATTTTGATGAGCAATATTTTGTGAGAGGTAAAGCATACTATGCAACGATTTGTTGGTTTGCTTCGCTTCTATTGAACTCTCCTCTTTCTCAAAAAGAAATATCGGAGAAAACGGGTGTTCCTGCCCAAACAATCAAGGTGAAAGGTAATGAATTATGTGTTCTTCTTGGTTTTAAGGAAACAAAACAAATGAAAGGAAAAATAAATGAGGTGTAAATATGAATGAAATATGTAAATGCGGAACAGTAGGCACAACAATGTGCGATTGTGAAACCTGTGAAAAATATATTTGTAGAGAATGTGCTAGATTGGTTGTAATAAAAAATGAATTATTCATTTTTCACAATGACCGATGCATTCCAAAACAATATAGAAAGGAGGAATAAAAATGTTGAATACTAAAAATGGAAAATTGTATGTTAATAATAAAGAAGTCATAAAAGGGTATGAATCGTTTAGCGGTTGGTATTGGTTTGTGACTGAAATAGATGAAGAAGATTATGGAGGACACCCATTGTATTTTGGATATGTTCAAGGCTTTGAGAATGAATGGGGTTCTTTTTGGATGGGTGAACTACAACCTCTAATTGACGAAGGAAAAGTTTGGGAAATTAATGAAGTAGATTTACCACATGCAGGAAGGAGAGAATGAAAATGATTAATTGTAAATTATGTAATAAAGAAATGGAAGAATACGAAGGAAATAACCCACAACCTCTTCTTCCTAATTTTGAAGATAGGGTTTGTAGAGATTGTAATAATTTTGTAACGGCTACAAGAATGTATATGATGGGGTATTCACCCGAAACGCAAGAACTTTTAGCAAAACTTATCGGACAGATTATGCAAACCGCTTATAGTTTAGGAAGAGTTCACGAAGAATGGAAAAAGACAAGAGAGGAGGAATGAAAATGAGAAAAGTATTAGTTATTGGAGCAGGAGGTATTGGGAGTTTCCTAATTCCTCTATTAGATAGAGTAGGTTTGTATAATATTGCAGTAGCAGACCCCGATAAGATTGAAGAAAAGAATTTACCATATCAAAACTTTGAAATGAATGTTGGTAAAAATAAAGCAGAATACATGAATAAGTATTCTTCTGTTTTTAGCACCAGTTGTTATCCTATCCTGACTGAAAAACAACTTCAAGGATATGATTTGGTTGTTTGTTGTGTAGATAACTTAGGATTAAGAAAGACACTCTATAATTCTAAAGTAAAGTGGTTAGATTTGAGAGCGCAGGGAAGAAATTGTGTGTTAGTTTCCTATCAAGCAAACCCATCACAATATGATTCTTTATTGGCAGGAGATTCTTCTAGGTCTTTTAGTTGTCAAGGGGATTCATGGGATGGTTCTAATACAGGTGTGCATTTTATGCAGGTTACTGTTGCTGGAATGGGCGCACAATGGATTCAGCGTTGGTTTAATGAGGAAGAAGTTCCCGAATTTAAAATGGTAAATGTTTGAGGTGAATAAAATGAGTAAAATGGGTAATATTGGAATTGATGATGAAGATGATGATAGTGGCTATGATGTTTGGCGCATGGAAACTGCTATGCTGAATGAACGAAGATTAGAAGCAATTAATCACATTGAACAGGCTTGGGACATGATTCTTTGTGTGCATGGTATTTCTTCTACTTCTAAAGTAGAAGAATTTGAAGATATGGAACACACCCTTGATTTTCATAGGGCTATTTGGTATGCTTCAACTGAAATCTTACCTGCGCTTGAGGTTCAAGCAGTAATTGATTCTAAGAATCAAATCTTTGTTTCTACTGGAACGGCTGGATATGTTGATTATTTGACAATCAATCCATCTAATCTTATCGGTATGAAGTTGCCGATTAAGTGTTGGATTCATACTCATCCATTTGGTTCAGCGTATTTTAGTGGAACTGATTGGCGAACAATTAACATTTGGGAATTGAATATGCAAAGTGCGTATGTCTTAGGAGGAGAAGGACACTATGGATATTGGGATAAAACTAATCCTAATCATTTAGACATTTATGTTGATGGTGTTTTACATCGCAAGCAAGATAGATATGTTGTAAAAATAAGAGGTGAAGAAGAATGAAAAAAATAACAGTAGAAGATATGACTTGTGGATTTTGTGGCATCAAAGGTCACACTTCTAGAAGTTGTTCTAAAAAGAAAGAAGCGGAGCAATTAGAAGAAATGAAAAGTAAAAAAGAGTCTAGAAAGAAATCCAAAAGATACTCTTTTGGAGATAATAAAAATAACAAACCTCTTTTGGCTCTTTTAACAAACGAAGGTAAGGATGCGCTACTTAATGGTAGAATGATGTATAGTAGTCATTTCACTAATCCAGTAAAACCAGAAACGGCAGTTTGCGAAACCTTGATTGAACCTTTCTTTAAATTGTTTGATAAATCAAATAGTGATTATTTAGTTGAGTCATCAAGAGAACCAACCTTTACAACAGTTAGTGGAAAGAAAAGACATTTAGATTATCTTTTGACAGTTACTCAAAAAACAGGAACTAAGAATTTCAAATGGCTCGTTGAGGCAGAAGCCCCAAACCGTTCACATAAAGGAATGGAACAGGTTGAAGAATTCATTGATGAAGTTCCAAATATTAACGAATATGGTTTTATTGTAACTGATGGTTTCCATTTCCATATTACTGATAATACAAATGAAGTTATTGAATGGGAACATTATACAATTAAAGAATTAAGAAAACTATTGAATAGAATGTATAGAATTACAACGATGGATAAAATCAAGTATGGCCTTACTGCTTTTGGTGCTATTGCTCTAATGACTTATGCATATTTTAGTTTATGAGGTGAAGAAGAATGAAATATTATATTGGCGACCCCTGTTATATTATTCCCGATGACGAATGGAGTGAGTTTTGTGAAGCAACATTCCTTCAATCTAATCGGGCGAAGGTTCAAGACTATGGAAACCATTGTGATTCTGTATTTGATTGGAAAGGTCAAGAACTCACTATTTGGTCAAACGGTGGAGATGGCACATGGACTTTTAATGGTGTTGAAACTACAAATGGTGCAAATTCATTCGGTGTTGATGCAGGTATTTTCTGTATCATTGACCTTGATAAATTACCTAATGCGCCCCGATATGAGGCGAGCCGTGTCGGTATGCTCTTTGACAAAAAACCCGATTTATATGTTGAAGACGGTGTTGTTTATATTAACGACAGACATGATAATTCTATGACTACATGTTGGAATTGTGGCCATATTGTTTTTCGTGACGACGCTGATTGGGAATGCGAGAATGGTGAATGTAGCGGTTGTGAAAATTGTTTTGAATGTGAATGTGAGGATGATGAAGAATGAAGTGGATTATTACTAAAGTAGACTCAAAAGTTCTCGGTGATTCATGGTATGTTAAGAAAGACGACTATAATTTCTTCTTAACCCAAAGTGAGCAGGAAGCATTAGCGGTTGCCGCACTCTTAAACAAAGGCATGAGGTGGAATGATGAGTAGAGGACTCGCAATACAATATAACAAATTGAAAAAAGAGAATAAATTACTTCAAGAAAAGATTGAATATTATGAATCTCTTTTATACTCTAACAATATTTGTAGGATATGCGAGCATAATGATGCAGTTTTGGAGGTAGAATGATGAAAGCAGTTGGTAATTGGGTAATAGTTGAAATTGAACAAAGGAAATCAGCGAGTGGTATTCTTTCCATGCATCGCAATGAAGGAGTATGTATCTCATGTGATGTTGATGAATCCATCATTGGTAAGAAAGTAATTTGGTCATCTAAGAATAGATACGAAGAATTTGATAATTACTTATTTGTTGAATACAGTTCTATTTTAGCAGTATTAGGTGAAGAATAATGTGCGGTGCAATTCCAGTAGAATGTGAAATATGTGGTGTATTTTATAGAATAGAAAAATTATGCGAGTGTGGAAAAAATGAATGATATTGAATTATATGAAAGTATTCTAACTCAAATGTTAGATTTGACAGAAAATGGTGATTTATTCCGAGAAGAAATTACTGATAGATACTTAGTAGGGGAACTACAATTCTTAGTAAGCATTATTCATATGCTCTTAGATTCAATTCCAACTAAGAAGCAAAACTATGATTTGTGGAAAGGCCTTCAAACTAGGCTGGTGGAAGAATGACGGGTAGAAATTATTGCGCCATGTGTGATGCTTCTCCTATCTACAAAGAAATTCCGACTGCGATTGGGATTAGAAACTTTTGTAGTGAAAAGTGCTATGCTGAATATATTGGACTTCCTGTCATGGAAGAAGGCTATTATGGGTTGGTGAAAGAATGAGCGAAGTATTATGTCCTCATTGCCACAATTTCGTAAAGGGTGATTTAATTGAGTGTCCTAATTGTTATGGTTTTTTGGAAGAAGATATGGAGATGATTGAATGATTTTATATGGAAAGGAAGTAAAAAACAAATTGCTTGAAGGTATTAATTTAGTCGCTGATACAGTTAGCCCAACATTAGGGCCACAAGCGAGAACTGTTATTCTTCAAGGTGAACCTCCTATTATCATTAATGACGGAGTTACTATCACTAAATATGTTAGAAGCGAAGACCCTTATATTCAAATGGGAGTTCAAATGGTTCAAAACTTAGCCAGTAAAGCACAGGATTCTAGCGGTGATGGAACAACAACTGCTTGCGTTATTGCTAAGGCTCTATGTAATAGCATTGCTGAACTTGAAACATTTAACATTCATGAGTTAAGACTTCAATTAGAAGAAGCCCAAGAAATCATTCTAAAGTATTTAGATGATAAGGCAACACCTATTGAAGATGATAATATTCTAAACATCGCTACGATTGCCGCTAATAACGATGCTTCTCTAGGACAATTGATTCAAGATGCAATTAGTGCAGTTGGTAGAGAAGGTATTGTTACTGTTGAAGAAGCAAAATCTCATAGAACTGAATTAATTACTAGGGAAGGAGTTCGTTTAGATGAAGGATATATTTCTCATCTTATGGCTGATGAAGATGGAAGATGCACTTTTGAGAATCCTTTGATTTTCCTTTCTAATCTAAAGATTAAGGCATTTCAAGATTTATTACCTATGTTAGAAATTGCTTCTGTTAAGCAACAACCTCTTCTAATTATTTCAAAGGGAATTGAGGGTTCAGCGTTGGCTAATCTTATGATGAATATTATGAATAAGACAATTCAATGTGCGGCCATTCTAGCACCTAACTTTGGCGATGCTCAATTAGATGAATTACAAGATACCTGTTCTTTAGTCGGAGGTAAAGTATTCAATGATGAATCTAGAGATGACCCTAAGTTGATTTCATATGAAGAGTTCGGTCAATGTGAGAAGATTATTATTGGCAAGGAATATACTACTATCATCGGAGGCGTTGGCGATACTTCTCAAAAGATTTCTCAATTGAGAGAGATTGCTCAAGACATGGAGGGCTTTGATTTGTCTAGAATCAAATCAAGAATTGCTCGCTTAAGTGGTGGAGTAGCCACTATTAGAGTTGGCGCAGGTTCTCAACTTGAAATGAGAGAAAAGAAGGAGAGATTAGATGACGCTCTTAACGCTACTAAGGCCGCTTTAAGCGAAGGTATTGTCATTGGTGGTGGTATGACTCTCTATGAGGCTAGAGAGGCTCTAGGGGATTCTCTAGGACACACAATTGTAAAGTCTTCTCTAATTGCACCATTAACTACTTTGATTAGTAATAGTGGTGGAGAGTTATCTCTCTCGCTCTTGAGAGATAAAGGCTACAATGCTTTAACATGCCAATATGAAGATTTGGAAATGGCTGGAGTCTTTGACCCCGTAAAAGTAACAAAGAATAGTTTTGTTGCCGCAATGTCTATTGCTAGTTTGTTCTTGACAACTGATGTAGCCGTATTAGTGGAGGAATAGATATGGAATGCAGTATTTGTCATAGAAGTATGTTAAAAGAACATTTGATTGATGGTGATTTTTGTGCTGATTGTTGGGAAGCCGAAGTAGAAGTTAGTTTTCTTACATGGGCTTGGAATACTCATGCCACAGTTATGCATGATTTATTAAAAGGATTTAATAGATATAAACTTCGCAAATTTGTGGAGGAAGCCGAGTGAAGAAAGCCGTCACCGTTACATTACCTGCTCCTTACGATGCGGAAATTAAATGTCCTATTTGTGAAGGAAATAAATGTAAGGTTTGTAGCATGACAGGCCAAGTAAAGTTTCAAGTTGCACCTAAAATTCCAATTCAAAGAGCGCACATTATCAAGTATGTTGTAGATAACATTCATGATGTTGCTTCGGAAATTACTCGCATGTATGGTTTAGTTCCCGAAGTAAATACAATAGAAGTGTGCGAAGTAAATGATGAGCAATTTGAGATTGTTCAAATTTCAAGTATTGGTGGTGCATGTTGGATATGTAATCCTTTAAGTGGAGGTAATACTCCTAGATATTTTACTTCAAGACAGGAACTTGATAAATTTAAACAGGGGTGGATTAATTGAGCGACTTACCTATGATTGGAAGAGTAGTAAGAAGTGATGTAGACGAAGTTATTATTCGTGCAGGTGTATATTGGAATATACCAGTCATTGATATTAGATGGGCTAAAAATGATAAACCAACAGTTAAAGGAATTAGAATGAATAGAGAAGAAGCAAAACTTCTTCTTGAGATTTTAAAGAGGGAATTAGATGAGAATTAGTTATGTTCAAGCAAAAGAAAGTCTTAGTAAAGCAAATCCAAAAAGACAACATTCAAAGAATGCAGTTAGTGCTTTTCAAGAACAAATGGGGGAATTTGTTGATTTGATGGCTTCTATTATTGAGAAGTCATTGCCTCCAGCAACAACAGGTAGAGGTTCTAGATTAGAACCGAGTCATGTTCACGAACAAATTATGTTAGTGGAATTACAGATGATGAAAGAATGGTTCATAAATACTGAGGAGAGAATGAAATGAATAAATTATATTTAATATGCACAAACGATAAGAAATTTGCATCGTGGGTTGATGAGCAAAGAAAAAGATTGAGAAGAACTCCTATTCTTCTAGACCATTTTAATTCTAGTGTAGGGGAAATGCGATATGCTAATCATTTAGCAAAGGCAACCTTTGTTTCTTATTGGGAGATTCAAAGGGGAGGAGGGCTTCTTAAGATGAGTCCTGCTATTACTCAAGCAACATTAATTCATTTAATGCATCGGTTTCTTGAACAGGAAAAAGAACAGGAAGCCCATGTTACTAATCAAATGATTAGTAATTTCTTGAGATTATTACAGGCGGTTGAACCCGATGAAGAAGAGTGAGTGGGTAAAATTAGCAGGTATTCTTTGGCAGTATGCTGAAACAAATAATGGGAAGATTTCTCCCTTGATTAAAGAAATGATTGTAAAAATAAATAAGAATATGGAAGTGATTATAGATGAATTGGATGACAATGAGCAGACTATTAGAAGCAACAGATTTGAAACAACCAACTCAACAGGTCAAGTTGATTTCAACGGCATTGGGGAATTTTGAAGATAAAGAGAGTTTAGTTAAGATTCTTTCTTTAGACTTAGAATCTAATAATATTGGTTTAGCCAAAGCAAAGAAATGGATGGCTAAAATGTTTGAAGTATTTGATGATGAGATAGAAGAATATTATTCAGCGCATAACGATTTAGGTGATGCAGTTTATTATCTTCAATCTAGTAAAGAAACAACTACTCATTCTTCTTTGAAAAATATTGTTAGACTTCTAGAATTAGATTGTGCTAGTATTTCCAGCACTTCTTATGAACTAGTAAAAGATGCGATTTTTGAAATGTCGTCATTAGAAAGAAGGTGGTTTATTCGCTATTGGTTAAGAGTGCCTAGAAATGGTATTAATTCGGGTATTTGTGAAAAGGCAGTCGCTAAACACTATAATAAGAAATTAACCGATACTAAGAAACATTGTAATTTCAATAGCCTTTCTAATGTTGTATCTTATTATGAAATGGGGAATGAGCCTCCAATGAATTTAGTTCATGGTAAGTTCATTTCACCTATGTTAGCAAAAGAAATTCCTATGGCGAAGTGGCCAAAGGATAAGATTGTAGATTACAAATATGATGGTAATAGGTATCAAATTCATAAGAAAGGTAATTCAGTTATTATCTTCAATAGAAAAGGAAGTGTAGTAACAAATCAATTTCCTGATGTAGTTGAGATTCTTCAAGGATATGCAGTAGAAGAAGCAATATTTGATGGAGAGATTTATCCAGTAGATTCTCATGGCTATCCTCTTGAACACAAACACATGGCTACTAGAGTTCATTCTAAGAATACTCAAGAAGCAGTAAGTAAGGTTTTAGTCAAGTGGGTTATCTTTGACTGTTTGAAGTGGGGCAATGAAACTACAATGAACTTATCTTATAGAGAACGATTAGAGCGTTTCTCTAGTGTTCCTAATCAAGCACATAGAATGACCGAAGGAGAAGATGTTCTCGCTTTTTACAATAATGCCATCAACGATGGATTTGAAGGTATTATTGTTAAGGATGCCTCTCTTCCTTATGAAGCAGGTAAAAGAAGTCAAGGATGGGCTAAATACAAACCTCCTAGAATTGAACTTGATGTTGTTATTCTATCAGCCGAATATGGTGAAGGTAAGAAATCAAATGTGTTCTCTACCTTTGAAGTCGGAGTTAAATCATTAACAGGGTTTACTTCCATAGGAAAAGTAGGAACAGGATTTAGTGACCAACAATTAGTTACTTTAACGAATCAATTAAAACGCAATGTTGAAAGTTTCAATAATGGTAAATTTACTTTCTTACCTAGAATTGTTTTACAGGTTAAGGCTGATTTAATTTCAACTGATGCGAATGGTAATTATGGATTAAGATTTCCAAGAATGGAAAGAATTAGAGATGATAAATATGTTGCAGATATTAATACCTTAGAAGATATAGAAAGAATGGCTTAGTGATTATCATGTTCACCGATGAAGAAGTTGTAGGTTTGATTAATAAATATGGTTTTGTGACCACACTTAGTTTTATAGCATACGGTGATATTGATTTAGACGAAGTTAATATGTTGAGTCTCGGTTTGTTTAGTAAGTTCTTTGCTATTACTGAAAAAGAAACACCGTATGTTGTCATTGTTGATTATATTACTGAAACACAGGCAAGAGCAATGAATTGCTTTCAAGGAACAAAGATAACATTTATTTTTGGAGGTGAATTGGCTCATGAAGAAGCAATGGTTCATCTTATCGGTGAAGGCATTGAATATCTAAGATTCAAGTTTGATTTCTTAGGTAAAGGCAAGTGTGATTACGGTGTTTAGTAAGGATATAATTACGGGTATTTTGCTTTCATCGTCTAAGATGAATTTACATATGTCAGTAGATGAAAGAATGCAAATAGGCTACAATGTTAGATTGCGCCTTGTCATTCGTGGAAAAAATGAATTTATTTTGGCTCTAAGAAGAAGCCTTCTTCAACATGGTATTGAAACAACATACCGAGAAAAAGAAAACAAAAAAAGACCAATGCCTGTTTTGTATATTGGTGGAGTCAAGAACTTATGTAAAACAAAAGAACTCGTTCCCGAACTTCCCGATGCAAAAGATGAATGGAAGTTGTTTAGAGAAGCAGTAGATATTATGTCGGATAGACGACATTTAACTTTAGAAGGAATAGAAAGATTAGTAGAAATAAAAGGAGAATGCGAATATGGGATTAACAACCATGAATAATAATAGACCAATATTAATTACAGGAAAAAATGGAACAGGTAAAACAACAAAGGCTCTTTCTCTCTTGAATGAACCATTAGTTCTTTATGGCGATGAATGTTTTGTAAATGATTTATTGTCATTGCCTATTTCAAAAGGAATTCTTATTGAAGATATTCATTATAACATAGATAAAGAAAGTGTCTTATTTATTCTTAGACATTACAAAGGATTAGTTGTATTAACTTCAATCAATGAGAAATCTGTTCCTAATGAAATTAAATCAATGTGTCAAATAAAGAGAGCAGGAAGCAAAGAGTTTTTGCGAGAAAACATTGAATCCATTGCGCCTCGTAGCGAAAAGCCTCTCTCTTATGAAAGAGATACATTTTCTTTGACTATGGAATATCTCAAAGAATCTAATAGGGATTTGATGGCGGAGTTGTTGAAGTTCAACAAACCATCCGATACTCAAATACTAAGTTGGTTAATTGAAAGTTTACACCCAAATAAATTAATATTTGTTGATGGAGTTGTAAAGCGTAGATGGAGTCAAGATTACTTTTATGAGATGTTAGCCTATGCACATACAGGAAACTTTTTCGGTAGACCAACCATGCCTAAGCGTGGAACTTATTCTAAGATTCCAGCCTTAGCAAAAAGGCTAGGAGTTAAAGATGAACGCTTACTTAAGCAATTGTTAAAAGATGAAGATTTTAGAAAATATGCAAAGTCTAAATTGAACAATGCTGAATGTAGATTATTAAATCTTGGAGAAAAGAAAATTAGAAAGAAAGTTCAACAAATTAAATCTAAACAAAGAACTTTGGGGGATTTTTAATGGTTAGAAATGTAAGAATTATTGAAAAATTAAAGATAATGTTGAAAGACGATGTTTTAGATACTGTTGAGATTTATGATAGGCTTCAAAATCTAGTAGCCTATAATGATAAAAAAAGAAATATAAGAAAAAAATGGAGAGATGCCCCTTCAATGGGAACTCTAACCAATATTCTTAGTGGTAGATTTACCAAAGTGAATGAAGATTATCCCGCTATGTGGACTTATGAAGAGGAATAAAAATGAGATTAAGAAAAATTAAAAATTTAACATGGAGAGTTTATATCTGTAACAATTGCTATAACTGCGAAGTATCTTTAGCAAAAGAAGTTCGTTGTTTAGAATGTAGAAGATATAATTATGCTAAAAGAATGAATGTATTACAATATGTATCATGAGGAATAAAAATGCTATGGACTGAAAAATATAGACCTAATAAGATTAGCCAAATTGTAGGACAACAACACTTTACAATGGATGCTCAATCTTGGATTGACGAAAAAGAAATGCCTAATGTTTTAATTTATGGCAATTCGGGAAATGGAAAAACAACTGCTGGAATTATTCTAGGTAAAGAAATGCTAGGCGAGAATTTCAATGATAACTTCTTTGAGATTAATGCCTCCGATGATAGAAAATTGGAGACTGTTAGGAACGCCATTAAGAACATCGCTAGAAACGCCAGCATTGGTTCTGTTCCGTTCCGTATGTGTTTGCTAGATGAAATGGATGGGATGACCACAGACGCACAGAATGCGCTTAAGAGAATCATGGAAAGATACTCTTCTAACATTCGCTTCATCATTACCTGTAATGACCGTAACAAAATTATCTTTGCACTTCAAAGCCGATGTGCAAACTATCATTTTAAGCCATTAGGTCATGCTGATATGATGCATGTCATTTCATCAATTCTCGCTAAGGAAGCAATTACTAAGTTTTCAAGTGAAGAGATTGAATCCTTTTTATATGCTATGAACGGTGATATGCGTAGGGCAATTACAGAAATACAGGCGGCAAAGTCTAGTAATTCTACCCTAGCAAAACAGATAGAAAATACACTTGACGAATACAAAAATATCATTGATAAAATACTGAATAAAAATACAAATGTCTTAGGTGAAATACATGATTTGCTCTACAAAGGTAAGGCTATCAAAGAAATTTGTCATGGACTACATGATGTTATCATTGCCTCTAATGGCCTTGATAGTAATGTCAAATTTAAGTTTCTAAGAACAATAGGAGAAGCAGAATGGCGGTCAATGACTATGACACCAAAGGTATTAGCCTCTTGGATGATTAGTCAATTGATGTGAGAACGAACTCACTAACAAATAGAACAAGCAAAAAAAAATGAAAAAGAAAAAAGTAAATGAGGTGAAAAAATGAGTTATGAAACCGAAATTGAAAATGGTGCGAAGGTTCTAGAAATGGAACTGGATGAAGCAATGGAGAAGTATGCAGGTATCTGTCAAGAGAACAACTTGACACAAGAAAACCCTGTTGCTATTTCTCTATGGCGAAATTATGTAGCAAATGTAAAGCGAAGCAAGCAAAGCGGAAATGAAGGAAGCACAGGTGGAGACAGTCTCTACAAGAATGCTTTTGGCTTCTTTGTAAGTCTTGATGCTCCTAGAGACATGATGAGTTGGAACAGAAACAAAGCAAAGGAAGCATTTCTTCGTGATTCCGATAAGGCTCTTGAAGAAGGTATTGTTGCTCAAGCAACTGAAAACGCTCTAGGTAAGTTTGTTATCTCCCGATACCACAACCGACAATATCAAGAGAAGATTGTTTCAGCCCTTCCCGAAGGTGCTGAAACTCTAGAAGATGGCCGAATCTACATTCCTTTAGATGCAACCGAATCTTATATGAGTGGTGGAAAGAATGCTAATTACGGTAAGCCCCTACCAAAGGAACAATATCGTAGAGCAGGTATCTTTTATGGTTCAATTATGGGAGGAGAAATGAAACCTTATTATTTCTCTTACAAAAACCAACCTGCCGTTGATTTCCAACCTCAACCGTTTACATGGGTTCACTTTATTTGTGTTGCTAATGATAACGGAGAAGATATTTACGGTGCTACAACTAAGACTCTTAACAGTCTTACTTTGAATGACAGCCTTGACCCCGAAAGCGAAGCCTATCGTGATGTTAGTTCTTATGACATTCAAGAAATTCTTGTTGAGAAGTTTAGTGATAAACTAACACCTTTGGTTGAATTAGACCGTAGGCACATGGCTATCCAAACACTTCCTGCCAAAGACCGATATATCATTACTGATGGAACGGTTTGTAACATGAATATGACTCCAACTTCAAATGGAAATCGTATCATCAACATTACTGACCTTAATGCAGAAATGGATTATGAAAACGATACTGGCATGGTAACTTGTTGGATTCCCGAACATCTTGAACTTGACTTTGGTATTGGTTCTACTGTTATTGTTATTGGTAGAACATCTCAACGACAAGGTGAAGATGGAGTTGAGCCAGCAACAATCAATACGGCTGGAATTTATGTCACAACACGACATGGTTCTCCAGTTGATGTTCCTGTTCCTGCGGAGGAGGACTTTGACTGGTTTTGAGTTGAATTGACTCTTTAATTTGAGTAGGGTTTATCCAGTAATAACAGGAAAAGGTTTGGGCTACGGAGATAGTGCCAGTTTGCGGCATGAACCTGTTTCCCTATTCAAAAGAGGTGATATTATGAAAATATATGATAATGCAATTGAAACAGAAAGAGCATTTATTCATTTTAATAATGTTCAACATATTAGTTGGAATAAATATGATGAAGAAAATGTTGAAGTTAAGATACACTCAATGTCTAATTTCATTATTCAAGTAATGAAATTTGAAGATGCTGAATATTTATTAACAAAGTATAAAGTTCACATGGGGGTGAAAGGATATGGAGTTTAAAGATATTTTTCTTTCAATAGAAAATAAGTGGGAAGTAGACTTAACGAGAGTAGACTTCATTACAATGAAAGAAAATTGGGATGATGGAAACCATCACATTAAGTTACACATCGGAACAAAAGAAGTCCGATTGGTTTGTAGCAATCAAAGAGAAATAGATGAATTAGTAAAACAATGGAAAAATGCGAGGAATAAAAATGAGTATAACAAGCAAAACAGGTGAAGCGACTACCATGAATTTTGGTAAGAAACAGGAGGAGTTTAATCATAAATTCCGTGAATTAATGGAAAAGAAGAGAGCAGAAAGAAAATCTCGCCTTGTTCTAGGTATTTGGGGTGAACCTAAAACTGGAAAGACGGGTATTGCTCTTGATTTTCCCAATAGGCCAATTTATGTTCTTGATTGGGATAAAGGCGTTGAATCAACATGGATTGAACACCACAATGCTACTGATAGAATTCAAATTTATTGTCCTATTGAATTAAACAAAGACAATGTGGTTGATATTGAAGTGAGTGAAGAAAATTCACATATGTTTATTCGCTATGTCCGTGAAAAGATTGATAATGGCGAGAATCCTATCTTCATCATTGATGGAGTAGATACATGGTTTGAATCATGTATGTTAAAGATTAATCCAAACCCTAGAATTGTTACTAAGGTTATGCCTTATATGTATGGTGCTAGAAACAAAACATTCTATCATCTTCTAGATACTATCTACAATCTAAATTGTGATGTTATTTACATTACTCATGAAACAGAACGATATGTAGACAATTCTCCAGTTGGTGTGCAACCAGCATGGAAAGATTGGGGCGGTAGATTAGAACAGGAAATCTATTGTTCTCGCAAAAACATAAAAGGTGAAATTCACTATATTGCAGAACTCATTGGTTCTAGAACTAATGGTAATTTAGTGGGAACTCGCTTTACTACGAGAGAAGGAACACCACCCAACATTAAATGGAATGGAATTAAAGAATTACAGGAGGGTAAAATATGAAATTTACAATGAATACAAAAGAAATGAGAGAACTACTTGAAAGCATTCAAATGAAGGGAAAATATTCTACTTCAAATGGATTTTCCAATAGCAGTTTAGGAACAGAAGTTTATTTTGTTCTCAATGATAACTTATTGAGAGTATATAATGGAGATGCAACCTTTCTAGTCCGAGCAGATACTACTGTTCAAGGTGAAGAAAATGGAACTTGTTGTTGTGATGTTTCACAAATTCTTTCTTACTGTAAAACCTTTGGCGAAAACACAATGTTTCATGTGACTGACTTTATTACTCTTTCTTCGGGAAGTAAGAAAGCAACAATACCTATTATTTTAGATAATACTTCTTTAGCAATGTATAATGCTCTTAATAAGAATTTAGGCGATGTAACTTATACTCTTTCACCAACTGAACTTCCTTCTTTTGGAACAGGTAAATTTGAAGGAGTCTTTACTTTAACTTCCGATGATTTTGAATCATGTATGCAATCTATGGAATTAGTGAAAGCAGGAACATATAGATTAGATTTTACAGATAATCGTGAAGTAAAGTTTAGTTCCCGTATAAGCACAGAAAACAGATATGAAGAAACAATGAATGCAGTCTATACTCATGGAGAAGCGGCAACAGTTCAATTTACTTCTCCTCTTCATAGATTATTTAGAAAAGGTGAAGTGCTTAATTTCTTTGTAAAAGATGAATTTCCAGTTTTAATTATGTCAAATAACAGATTGTTAATAAAAGCACCAGTAGTAACAGAAGGTTGAAAATATGATTATTAGTAAATATAAAAATAAAAATACAGTCTATGTTTCTTGGAGAAATGAGAAAGGTGAGAAACAAGAACTATTTAATGACTTTATTCCTTATTTCTATATTGATTCAAATGCGCCTAGACCAACGAATTATCCAATAAGTAAATTTTTAGATGGAGAATTTACTTATGTTGAAGGAGATTGGGTTAATTTAGAAGGACAATCTTTAGTTCGTTGTTATTATGAAAAGCATAGTGATAGAAATGCAAAAGATGCACACGCTAAAACATATGAAGCCGATGTTCCTTATCATTTTCGCTATTGCGTTGATGAATTAAAATCACTTCATGAATATCCTATGCGTAAATGGTATTGGGATATGGAATGGCAACAGGGAGGAGAACACGATGGGGCTATTACTGCTATTGTGACTTTTGATAACTATTCCAAAACATTTTATCAATTTGTTTGGTGTCCTAATAATGAATTTAGTGGAGATATTTACAAAGAGTTGTCTATTGAAAATTACGAAACTAAATTTCTTTGTTTCACAAATGAAAAAGATATGATTAATGGATTTCTGTTTTTAATGGTTAATCATGACCCCGATATGTTGATTGCTTGGTTTGGATTAAAGTTTGATTTGCCTAAATTATTAGAAAGATGTGTAGTTCATGATATTGATGCTAGAAAAATCTCTCCAATTGGAGAGATTAAAGGATTTACTAAGTCCAACGGCTATCATTTTGCCTATGCTGAAAAAGGCTACTCTCCAATTGAGCAACCTATCGGTGGTAGAATTACATTGAATCTTGATTTAGCCTTTGAGCGACAATGGAATGATTCTCAAAGAGGAACATTGCCTTCTCTATCTTTAGAGTATGTCTCTCAAACACTTTTTGGTGAAGGTAAACATGCTGAAACTAAGTTTGAAGACCCTAATGAGTTCTATCGTAGGGCATGGCTAGAAGATTCAGTAGCCTACTTTCAATATGCGCTTCAAGATGTAGAGTTACTAAGAAAAATTGACGAAACTAATTTTACTAGTGAGGCCATTATTTCTTTACAAAGGCTTCTAGTTGCGCCATTTGATGCATGTTTCTACGCTTCACACATGGGTTCAATCTATTTCATGCGTAATGCTGATTGGAAAGCACCGACTGGCAATAAAGATATAGTTAGAGAAGAATATGAAGGGGCTATGATTTATGACCCTCTTAGTGAACAAACTCAAGGACTTCATTTAAATGTGGCCGCTTTTGATTTTGCTGGTCTTTATCCGAGTATGATGATTGCTAGAAATATCTCATGGGAAACTAAATCCTCTAAGCCAACAGAATTAGGCGTGAATATTCTTACTCCTAGAGATTTCAGTCTTGCATCCGAGCAAAAGATGCTTTATTACAAAACTGATAAATTAGGTCTTCTTCCTAGAGCAGTCTTAGAACTCAAGGAATTAAGAAACGACTACAAACAAAAAATGCGAGAAGCGAGAGAGAATAATACTGGTGAATACCAAAAGTGGTATAATAATCAAATGGCAGTTAAAAGATTAATGGCTTCCTTTTATGGTATAGTCGCATTTCAAGGGTTTGGATGGGCTGATGTTGATTTAGCCGCATCTATTACTGCTAGTGCGAGAGAAGCCATTAGAACTGCGGCATTTGTAGCAAAGGGGATGGAAGAATGAATCCGCAACTGAATAAATTGCCGCCCCATGAAGGTTTAGGAGATATTGTTTTTCAAGAAGCAGAAAAAGAAACTGGCGATATTCCTTTTTATCGCCCTTGTCTTTATCGTTGGAGTAAAGAAGAACAGGAGAAATATGAAGAAGAAAACGAAAGAAGTTTCTTTTGTTGGTGCATTAAAGGGGCGAATCCTATTTATGGAGTAATGGCTTGGATAGTGAAGGAGATGGAAATATGATTGAATACAGTATTGGTTTGATATTAGGCTATTCATTAGCAAAATATCTTACACCAAGAGTTTCTTCTATTATCATAGGAAAGTATCATATTCATCATTGGATTTGGTCTTTTTTTATTCTTTTAATATTACTAAATGTTGAGACTCTTGATGGAGTGGTTGGCTTAATTACGGGAATTTGTTTAGAAGGTTTATCTTATAAAAATTGGTCTATTAAGACAAAGGAGATGCGAGGGGGGCTATGAGTATGTATAATTGTAAAGTTTGTTATGACATAGTGCATGTTGTTCATCCCGAATGGGGTATTTGTCATCCCTGTTTTTTAAGAATGAGGAGAGTTATGAAATGAAGAACTATATTTGTCCGAAATGCCTTGAAAAAGAATTCAAGGTGTATTTTGCTAGCGATAATAAAGCAGGTTTAAACAAACTACAAATTGTATGTAATAATAAAAACTGTGATTTTAAATCAAAGTTAATAGAAGTTATGAGGTGATTAAATGTTTAATTTAGATGAATTAATTAGTGTGCAAAAAGAAACACAAGAAACTCTCTCCGAGTTGCTGGAGAATGTAAAAAGAAGCAACAAAATATTAATGATGGTTAATGTTGTA
>Ga0208161_1000258_pt1 | contig 30313 bp, 23 predicted proteins | sample CB_VirMetaG_3_FD_184538 | JGI IMG/M metagenome (GOLD analysis project Ga0208161, IMG submission 184538) | Freshwater to marine saline gradient viral communities from Chesapeake Bay - CB_1508_1S Viral MetaG (SPAdes) (version 4) | ecosystem: Environmental > Aquatic > Marine > Coastal | place: USA... | reverse complement strand
GGGAAGGCAACAAATGAGTATTACTTACTAATTGAAAATGCAGCTGGTTCAAATTCATTTGATATTGAGGATCCTAACTTTACATTAGCTTCAATGACCACGGGATTACAGGCAGTTCCTTAATAGTAAACAATCCAATCTAATTTCCATATAAAAAATAAACTATGGCAGATAGTATAGAAACTGTAGACATTATTAAGTATCAGTGGATTAAGGGAGATAAGATTGGTAATGTAGAAATAGTTGATAGAGAAGATGATGGTTGGACTATCTTTAAAGGTGGTGGAAGAATTAACACATCTCTTATATCAGAGTTTATGATGTTAGTTGATGGTGATGAATTAGATTTTGATCCCCCAACACCTGCTTTAGTTAGTGCAGCGGAAACCTATAAAGAAAAGGTAAAGCCACAAAAGCAAACTGCTTCACCAATTCGGACTTTATTAGACAAGCAAAAGAAGCTTGATAAACATAATATAGAAATTTCAATTCCTATAGACTTACTTAGTGTTGATATGTATAGTTTACTTAGTACATCATTTGATGAAGATGAAGTAAATCAAGAATTACAGCAATACATAGAAGATCAGATCAAAACCGAAAAGGTTATTGAGATGGTACAGGAAAGTATCCAATCCCTCATTAGACAGAGATACTCGTAGTTTCAACTACAAATAATTAGATAATATATAATAAAATCAAAAGTATGAATAGCATTCCTAATCGTAGACAAAGAAGAGCCGCCATGAAATATCAAGGTGTGTTAAAAGCAAAAAGTAAATTACCATTTGCTAAATGGACGGAACTTATTAGAGAAACAAATAAGCAAGGTAAAGAAATCTTTGAAACTAATCGTGATGCAATGGAAAAATCTATCGCAGATCAATTAGAACAAAAAGAACTAGCCGCTATTGAAAGTTGGAAAGAACAAGGGTATGATCAAAATGAAATTGAAAAACTTAGAGAAGCTTGGGCTATTCTAACGGTTAGAGATATGGAAACATGGCATACTGATAAAAAGGTTGCTAGAAAGATTCTAAAAGAAACAAGAGAATCGTTACATACAAGAAAGAATGATTAAGATAGTTTTAGAACCTGCCAGAAATGGTGTCATAAAAAGAACAGTTGATGATAATCATGGTGGTGGTAATGAAAGATGGACTACTACAGATGTTTATGAATCTAATGAAGATACTCCAGATGATTATCGTTATGTGATGAGGTTCTTTTATGAATTGTGTGAAGATCTAGGACTATCACTTGGTAATAAATTTGATAAAAAGGTTATTAGAATTAACACCGAGTGGGGAACGCATTATGAACCAAGCCCTAAAGAAATAGAATCTAAAATAAAAGAACTCGAGGCGGAGATTCAATTACTTAAAGAATGGAAGAATTCTTAGACTTTGTTTTTGTACATTCTAAAGATGCATTAAAGGTTAAGACGTTCTTAGGAACAGTACCTAGAAATATAGAGTGCATCAATTATATGGACATTTATAACAAGTTAACTAAGAATGATTATTTTCAATCTGAACCATCTGATGTTGTAGTGTCTTCTTATCTTATGAAACAATTACAGACGTTATTAGGTAAGGATACTACTAGTACAATCTATTATGTCTTAGAAGAATTAAACGAGGATGTTATTTTAGGAATTAAAGAATATGTTTTAACATTATCTGAAAAGGATGTTAACTATCATTTGATAGTATCCGAAGATCTCATTGATAGTGTGAACGGGGCAGCAAAACTTGTTGAGTCCGTTAATGAATTTGATGTATAATGAAAGCGCATCGGATTTTTACAAAGGGGCAGATTGTCTATTGTTTACTAGCTTCTCATAGTAGACCTGATATTCTTCTTCCTGTAAAAGGCCTCATCATTGATACATCATGGGATCCAGTCAATCCTCTATATAAGATTAAGATAACCAAGATGTACGATAATATGGGTTATCTTAAAAAGTATTTCTTTGATATGAATTTCAAATATGAGTTTGATAACCGGGCTAGAAAAATGCCACTTAAGAAGGAAGACTTTAAAACCACCAAGTCATTAGAAGATAGATTTAAAGAAAAAGATCAAGAAAGATTTTATGTAATAGTAGAATCTGTAATGTGTACTAAAACAAGAATAGATTTGCAAGAGTTATTTGAAAGGGTTCAGTTTTACATAATTTCAAAAAACTTAAAGGAAATAAGAGAGACTTCGGCTAGGCCTTTTTTTAAAGGGTGCCTATCATTAGATAGTACAAAAGAATTTGATGTAAGATTTAAAAAAGGTTGGAAAGACAAATTCGAAAAGAGTGATATAGATATTGATAAGTATCTCAATAGCTTAGGCTAAATATATACAAAAAATAGATCATAGTCTATGCCAATCAATCTTAAAGACACAATAGCAGGTTTAAATGATGCACTATATCCAGGGCCTAATTCAGTAAATGCAACTAGGCTTGGTGTTTTTGGTGGAGAATCTAGTGGATTTGCCAGGGGTGTTGAAGAATTATATTCAAATGGATTTTACGGAGTGAAGGTTGATCCTGATGGGTTTACTGTAGCTAAAGGACAAGGTGCAATACCAAGATCTATTTTTAATCAATATGCTCTATTTAATTTTAAGGGTATGTATGGTTCTTTAGCTGGCGATGTAGCTGCTGATTATAAAGATAGTCCATCTAATTCACTTATGGGAGGTGACGATTCAAGAAGTGTTTCTGTTGGTAGCTTAGTAGGAACGTTTTCGGAGAGGTATCCAAAAATAGCATATACTCCTTCTAACTTTTTATATGCAAAATATTATAAAAAGATTCCGATCAACCACTTAATTACACTAAGAAGATTTCCTACTCCTGTACAGGATAACATTTTTGAAACAAATGCTAGACCAGCATCTAAAGATCCTGATACACCACCAGGAGATCCGGTTGATACTACCCAAACCGCGGGTGTAACTGCAATTACTTATATGGGTGAAACTGCTGGTAATAAGATTGATGATATTTTAAAGTTTACTTATGGTCTTACATGGAAAGAAGTAACTTCAGAGATGGAGAGTATATCTTCCGGTGATGGTGGATATACGCAACAACCGTTCTATAGTAAAATAGGCGGGATCGGTAGAGCAACTGCCGATGCACTTAAAGGTGTAAGTTCAGGTACTAAATTTAGAAGGGCAAATAATGAAACTGGAGATAAGTTAGGTACCACATATGCAAACTTTGTAATTGGTCCAGTTAACGTTGTTAATAAAACTAACATTAGGGACAGAGGTATTAATTTTGCAAATGATATAACTCTTAATTTTGAATATGAGCTTAAGTCTCTTAGTTATGTTAATCCTAAAATAGCAATGATTGACATTATGAGTAATATGTTAACTATGACAACAAATAATGCTCAGTTCTTTGGTGGCGGTCATAGATACTATGGAGGCGGTGGTTACGTTGCGAGTCAATTTGGCGATATTAGCAAGCTTAAGAACGGCGACTTTGCTGGGTACATAGGTAGTGTAGTATCAGATGTTGAAACTGGATTTAAACAAGTGTTTGGTGGAGGTACCGGTGAATTTAACTTTGAAAATGGTTTAGAAGGTCTTCTTCAAGTTGGTAAGACAATGTTAGGAAATGCTCTAGGTGGATTCCTTAGTGATAATGTTGGTGCCGTTAGTGGTACCCAAGCGACTAAAGCATTTGTTAGCGCTGAACCTACTGGGGATTGGCATATAACCGTAGGCAATCCATTTAACCCTATTGTTATGATGGGTAATATGTATTGTGATAGTTCTATTATGACGCTAGGGCAAGGGCTTGGGTATGATGATTTTCCTATGGAAGTAAAATTTGAAGTTTCATTAAAACATGGTAAGCCTAGAGATAAAGGTGATATAGAAAATATGTTTAATGCTGGTAAGGGTAGGATTTATGCATCAGCTGCGGGTGAAGATGATATTCTTAACCTACGAGGGTTAGATGTTAAGACATACGGTTCGGTTCAAAATGTTGGTACGGTTAATCTACAAAATACACAGAGCGGATCTGTAACAAACGGTACATCTCCTGGGGATGTTAATAACAGTAATGTGTCAAACATTAAAAAATCAGGAAGCTCTAGTACAGAAACTGGAGAATATGTTTCTAATATAGTTTCAATGATAATAGACTCTTAAGATATGAATATTAAAAGTTTAAGACTAAAGAATAAATTAATAGATGAAAACACTGGACAGTATTACTATGATCTTACTGCTCCATCGTTTGTGTATAATGGAGATCTAGGAGTTAAAGCCTTACACTATGTTCTTCCTGACCAGGTTGGTAGAATTGATAAAATATCTGAGCTCTATTTTGGAAGCGGTGAATTCATTGATGCTATTTGTGTGGTTAACAATGTATTTAATCCTTTTTCTATTGGTGAAGGTGATATCTTAGTTATACCTAATCTATCCAGAAAGGATGAGGTTTATAAAAGACCTAATCCTGCAAGTAGACCTAATGAAGTACAACAGTCTTATATTGATACAGGCAGATTGAGTGAAAAGGATCAAGCAAGAATTCAGAGATTGGTAGAAGCAGCAAAGACTAAAAAGTCTGGTGTAAAAGTACCAATGCCACCTAATATGTTACAACCTGGACAAGAAGCTAAGAAATATGAGGATGGTAAAGTTAAGCTTGGTACAAACTTGCCTTCTAGAAGTACGTTTACCAATAATCCTTAATAATGTCAGCAGTAGAAAGAAACATATTAACGGTCATTGAGCCGACTATCGTATTAGACGAATTGGCTATTCCTGATTTTGAAAGCGGTAGTGATAATCAAGTTGGGGGTGGAGATGCACCAATGCAACAAAAAGGATCCAAGTTTAGTACCATGGTACCTCTTATCAGAATTAATCAATATGAGATTCAAGGTGATAGATTGGAAATGTTTCAACTTAACTGTACCGAGTTTTATCCAACATGTAAGTTTTCTTTTGTTGATAGAGATGGTATGTTTACTGCTAGGCATTATCCAAAGGACGGAGATATCATTCAACTCTATATAAGATCCCAGGGAGAAGAAACTACATTTAAGCCAATTAGAATAGACTTTACAGTTGAGGAAATTAAACCGCTTGGCGGTGGAGGATCTACAAATGAAGCTTCTAAACTGATGGTTAATGGAAGAATGCATGTACCTAATCTATTTACCGAGAAGGTACAGTTTCAAGATAATACTAGTTGGAATGCATTGCTATCAATGGCCGAAGAATTGCAATTAGGCTATGCATCAAATATAGAAGATACTGATGATCAACAGATATGGACTAACCCATATGATACATCAATTAAATTTATGCAGGATATTATAGCAAATAGTTATTTAAGTGATGATTCATTTTTTACTGCTTACATTGATCCTTATTATTATTTGAGTATGGTTGATGTTAATAAAATGTTTGATCAAGAAGATGCGCTAGAAACAGTACAAACATTTTCACAGAATGCAATTGATACTTTAGGAATTGGTGATGCCGAGGAAAGTGAATATCCATCCCCATACTTTTTAAGTAATGTTGCCCAATATCAAGGAACTGCAAATTACATTTCAAAATACCAACAGGTAAATAGGAGTGGTGAAATTAGTAAGAATAATGGGTATAAGAGATATACTCAGTATTGGGATTTAGAACAAAAGAAATTTATAAGTGAATTTGTGGATCCTATTGTTGGGGATACTCCAGGGATGGTACCTGCTACTAAAGGTAGATTAGTTCAAGGTGAAGTTGAAGGTCCTAGAAATGATCAGGTTAAATACAAATACTTAGGTACGCAAGGAGATAATGTTCATGCAAATTTTCAGTATGCATCTATTCTTAATTTTCAAAATCTACAAGAAGTTGAAAAGTTTGGAATGGTTGTAGAATTAGATACAGTAAATCCAGCCATTGCAAGATATACTAGGATTGCTATACAAATAGTAGAGTTTGGGTCAAACGTTAAAAGTGTTTTAACTGCCCCTGAAAATGATGATGATGTACCAGAAGATGTAAAGAGAAGGAGCGATGAAGGTTCCGACGTAGCATCAGATAAGACTTCTGAGAATGGAGTACTAAATGAGTATCTTTCAGGTTTTTATGTTGTTACTGGAATTGAATACATATTAACAACACCGGGTGGGATTAGACAAAAGTTACATCTTCGTAGAAGAGAAGTGGTTCCAAGTACCTAAAATAAATAAAAAAATAAACCTAGTATGCCTTTAGTAGATTTAGCAAACCCATTAAATAGTCAAGGTCTCCAACAATTGGCAGGTCCTTTTGGTGCTTATTTAGGCCCTGGTGCTCAGTTTCCAAATTCATATGACTTTGCAAAAAGATTTGTTGCTACTCCTACAGTAGCACAGGGTGGTGCTAATGGTGTTACAAGTTTAGATGACCCTACTTATTTAGGGTTTCAAATAAGATTTGATATTTCAAGCCCCCTTTTTAATGGTGCTATTATTGGAGAACCTGAACCTCCTGCTAAACCACCATTTAGTGAAACTCTTGCAGGTGGTGGTGCATTAGGAGATATTCTTGCTTCATTAGATGAAGGGATCGGTGAACCTAGTAATGCAAACAGTATACCCGCTGGGGAATCTGCTGTTGGCTATTTAGAAACAATCGGCGAGTCAACTAGGGCAACTTATCTTAGGGCTTTTATACAAGGTTTACGCGAAATAGAATTAAGTAGGCCTTATTATTGGCAAACTATTGAAGGTTTATCAGAAGCATGGAATTCAACTGTAAATATGGTAGATCCTTATAGCGGTACCAAAGAAGGGGAAGGTATTACGATAGGATGTCTTGAGGCAATTGATTTAAAAATGACCGCTCTGTTCAATTTATACAAAATGGCTACATATGATGTAAAGTATAAGAGAACGGTTTTACCTATTAATCTAATGTATTTTGATGTTTACATAGATGTGTTTGAAATTAGAAAATTTAAAACGGTAAGAAATTGGCTAAATGCTCTTAATCTTAGTGATAGTTCACCAGACACATTAAACTATGTAAATGAAAATACATCAAAGATCACTTTTAGATTTTCTGAATGTAAATGGGATCCTACTTCCACAGGAACAATATTTTCTAATGTTACAAATGCAGGCGGTAATGCAATGGCAGTAAGTCAGATGAAATGGTCTTATAGCCGAGTTGAAATGGAAGCCCAATTTTCTGGTTATAACTCTGCATTAAAAGATCAGGCTAAATTACAGACCGGAGATGGAAAGTTTAAGTTTGATCAAGCTGCTAAAAACTTTGGTAAGGATTTATTAAACAATGCAGCTAAAGGCGCAATCAATAAATTAGAAAGAGGAGCATCTTCACTATTCCAAAGTTTTGCTTTAGGTAATGTATTTGGTCTAAGAAATCAAATATTTGGTGCTATACAAAATCCTCAGGCTTTACTATCTGCTGCGCAAGGTGCTTTAGTACAGGAAGAACAAATTGGTGGACAGTTTGCAAAATCAAATAGAAGGTTAGGTGATAATGTCTTAGGTGATGGTCAGCAACCACCTACATCATTACCCACGGATAATGTAAATGCCGGGCAGATTCCAACTGACCCTAATCCTCTATCTTCTAGTAATATATTCGGCCCTGGTCCATCAGGCCCTGGTCCACTTGAATCTAATAATGTATTTGGCTAATGGGAAAATTAACGACTAGGGAATTAGCTTCAGATAATCTAAAAGGTACTCAATGGATTGGAATAGTTGAAGATAATAATGATGATCTATTTGAAGGGCGTTGCCGTATAAGAGTTTATGGCAAGATGGATCAACGAGTTGATCCTGGTGATCCAGAAAGCGATTATGTAATGCCGATAGAATCATTACCATGGGCTCGTCCTTCTGTTGCATCTTCTGGTGGAAGTAATAGTGGAAGTGGAACGTTTTCAGTACCTAAGTTAGGATCGGTTCTTAGGGTTACATTTGATAATGGAAATTACTATAACCCGGTTTATCATGAAAGTCTTTATCCTTCAGATGAAGTAAAGGCAGAGATTGAAGCTTCATATCAAAATTCTCATGTACTTATTTATGATACTGCATTTGGATTAACCGGTGGTGGTAATGAAGAAGTATCCAATGAAAGAGAAGGTGAAAGTATTAAGGTTTTCTTTACTGAAGAAAAAGGGCTAATGATGGATTACACTACAACAGAAGGTCCTACAACGGTCAATATTAAACCTGATAATTCTGTTGAGATTATAAATGCTAATGGAGATTCCATTGTTATGCTTAATGATGGTAACATTACATTTACTCATAGCGCTAAGTTTATAATTAATAGCACAGATAATACCGAGATTAACTGCAAGGATGCAATTATAAATTGTGAAAACACTATCATTAATCATTCATCATCAATTGAGCTAGGACAAGGGGCTAGTGAAAAGATTATTTTAGGAGATACTTTTAAAGCATTCTTTAATAGTCATACTCACATTGCTAATCTTGGGGCTCCTACATCACCGCCGATTGTACCTATGACTGCTGCGCAGCTTAGTAAGAAGAACGTTAAATCTCTATAAATATATAAATTACTAAAAGATAAGTTATGCCATTAGTACAACCTACATTAAATCTTGCATTGGAACAGGCATTTGATAAAGCAATGTTTGTTTTTGCGGAAACTATCGCAAACAGTCCACAAGGTACTGATGTTGCTGATGATGCAAGAAAGGCAGCTGCTAAAGTATTTGCTAACATTGCAACGCCTGCAATTGATCTGTATATTAAATCCGCCACTATTACAATACCTCCTGGTCAGCTTGTAGTTGCTCCACCCCCAGCAGGAACAGGGTCCACAACGACACCATCTTTACCTGCAATTATTGTTTAAACAAAATAGATGTTACTAGGTATAACTATTGTAAATTGACAAGAGTAATATATAATCTATATTTCAACCCTTTAATAACAAAATAATGATTGAGCAAGAAATCACAATTCAACTAAGTGATGATCCGTTTGACACAAAAACAATTAAAGTCCAAGTTCCTAAAGGAACAAAGATTCTATCAACTGAACCTTATGTAGCCGATGTGCTATCAATGTATGGCTTATCCGAAAGGGTAGAAGAACAATTGCATTTATGCGAAGACCAGCAAAGATATACAACACAAGGGGAAATCGTATCGTTTTCTAAAGATAAAGAAGGCAATAAAATTATTGCTCTCATTGATCTAGGCACAAAGTATACTGCTACATGCCATCTTCTTAAAGAACCTAAATCTATTGTTGACCAATTGGAAATTGGAATGATTGTAGATGTTAAAGTTAAGCCAGGTAAAAATGGAAATGTATTGGCTTCAATATCAGATGCAATTGATGAAGTTAAGTCTAAGGAAATCATGGATGCTATTGGTAATAAGTCAATAGGATTCACTGGTAAAATTGTGGAACTTATTCACGGTGGTTATTGGGTTGAGGTTGGAGGAATCCGATGCTTTATGCCAGGATCGTTGGCTGGGCTTAATAAGCTATATGACTTTGAATCTATTGTCGGTCAAGAATTAATTATTATGCCAGTATCATACTCTAATGAAAAAGAAACTATTATTGTTTCCCATAGAGAATACCTAAGAACTTTAATCCCATCAACAGTTGAATCTGCTAGGGAAAATATTAAAGATCATATTACAGGTTTTGTTACCGGTACTACTAAGTTTGGTATCTTTGCAGAATTTAATCAATGCTTAACTGGTCTTATTCCTCTTTCTGATTTAGACGAAGAAACTTTAGAAAGATTTAATAAAAGAGAAATTAAACCAGGTGATGATATTTCATTTTGGATAAAAGAAATCATTTCTGATAAAAAGATCATATTATCACAAACAGGGCCTAAAGAAAATATCTGGGATGATGCCGGTGAAAAATATAAACCTATGATGGTAACCTCAGGTAAGGTAACAAAGGTAACTAAGTATGGGGCCTTTGTTGAACTGGAAAAAGGCATTAGTGGATTAATTCATAAATCTAAATTAAAGGATACTGAATTAACTAAAGGTGATACCGTTAGTATAAAAATTCAAAGCATTAATCCTAGTGATAGGAAAATAACTATGAATCTTTCTGAGTAATGAAAGGAAAAGAAGATTTGATTATTGACAATGATCAGATAGTTCTTTCTGATCCACCTAAAGAAGATCGACGTGGTCAAGTTGTAATGATGAGGTGGGAAGATGAGGTAATGAGGCTTTCTTCCAAGTGGGTTACATACAACCAAGGTGATATTCTTGAGTTTGGTTTTGGTATGGGATTATCTGCTGGTCATATACAATCATATAGACCTAAATCTCATACTATTATAGAAATTCATTCTGATATAGCAGCTAAAGCTAAAGAATGGGCCAAGGATAAACCTGGCGTTAAAATCATACACGCAGATTGGTGGGATGTTAAAGATGAATTAGGAATGTATGATGGAATATTTTTTGATACTTTTAATGATCCTAATGAAATGAATTGGTATGATGTTGCTATAACAAAAGCAAAACCAAATTGTCATATATCATTTTATAATAATAGACCATTTAGAAGTAATTCATACGGCATAAAGGTTGTTGACTATATTCATAAAAGAGTATGTCCAACTAAGAATGATTATTTTCACTATGCAGATTACTATGTACCTTTAGTTATTCATAATCCATAAATGCTAGGGTTGGAATATATAAACAAATTAGATAAAAGATGTATTCCAACGAACAGCTTAATGCCATATATTCATCTAAGGTAGGTTTTGAATTTGAGTTCTTTGCTAATGAAGATATTCAGGAGGCAAAAACAAGCATAGCAAATACCCTTAATAAGAAAATTAGAATAGAGGACAAAGCACATAGTGACTTTTCTCCAACAGAGGAGGTGTTTAAAATGGAGCCTGATAATTCCGGAGGAACTGGAATGATTGAATTAGTAACAGGACCTCTTCCTTTTGTTGAATCTAAACTAATCATGGCAAAGATGTTAAAGTGGATCCAAGAAAATGGTTCTACTAATGAGAGATGTTCTATTCACGTAAATCTTGCATTTGATGGAAAGAAGTTAGGGCCAATTACTAATATGACCAAATTGGATATAGGTAAGTTTGTTCTTAACTTTGATGAAGATAAAGTTTATGAAGCGTTCCCTAATAGGAAAGATTCTGTTTATGCAAAGTCAATTAAATTTATTGTACCTCTTAGTGGAATGACACAAAATTCTCCAGGTAAAAATGTGTGGCATAATTACATGTTTGTTAACGAAAAGTATTATGGCATTAATTTTACTAAGATACCTAAAGGGTATATTGAATTTCGTTACTTAGGTGGAAAGGATTATGAAAAGAAGTATAGCACTATTCTTTCTATGACAGAGCATTTTCTAATTTCATTATATGAAACATTGGTTAACCCTCAATACACCGATGAGGATATGAAAAAGTTAGATGCCGTTCTTGAAAAACATCAAGATGTTATTCAATCATATAAAACATATCAAAAGTTTAAAGAAAAGTTTCCAAACATTCAATTAATGATTGATTTAAAAACAGCAGATCAAATAGTTGAAATGTATTATCCTAGAATCAGGGAAAGAGTATTTGACCTTCTAACTAAAGCTGATTTACAGGAAGGCCTAATTAATTATGACAGTGATACTGGAAGAATACAGATTAAAGATGCTGAGTTAAAAAGATGTTTTGAAATTCATGATGTTGATATTGTTGACTGTGTAGTTCAAGGAAACATAAAAGGTTGCGATATCTTTGGATCTGAAATAATCAACTCTTCAATTTTTGAATCAAACTTATTTGGTTCAACTATATGTAAGGACTGTAAGGTAGAGGAATCATATGTTAGTAAAAATGTGATTTGTGAAAACTCTTACGTGTTTGGTAAGAAAGGAGTATTCAGTGGTGAAATGGAAGGTGGAATATTTAGACAAGGTAGAGCAACTAAATTTGCTAGATTTAGCGATGATACTGAAGTCATTGAAATAGAAAAAATTAAGTAAGTATGCCATACATAGATTGTAATGATCCGGATGCTAAAGATTGTTTGGATGAATTAATCAAACAAATAAACGATGAGTTAACTATTACTTGTCAGGTTCCTTTTACAGTACCCAAAAAAGAAATTGCAAGAATAGTAAGTAAAGCAAAAAACTATTTTTATAAGATTTATGAAGATAGCGTAGAGGAGATGTATATTGCTTTACCTAGAGCTGCTTGGTATAAACCGGACTTTAGACAGGGTATAGACAAGGATAGTGACACCTTATCAAAAACTAATCTTGATAATCCTAGAGGTGTAGTACAAATGCCATTTGGTGTTTGGTCGGTTAATAATGTATGGGAACTAAATGGCTTTAGTGGTGAAGATGGTGGATTTGGATCAAGATCTTTTTCTGCAGGTGATCCGGATTTTTCAATTGATAAGTTTATCTATTCTGATACATACGGTGCTGGAATAGGAGCAGAAAATCTAATGAATTATGTAATTAACTCAAAGTTCATTGATAATGCAAGACAAGTATTACAGGCCCAGATTTCATATTCATACAATAGATTAACTAGAAAATTTAGATTCCAAGGTGAATTACCAAAACATGCATGTGTTTTTCAAATATACCGTACAATCCCTGATTGTGCTCTTTTTGAGGATGAAGCCTTTTATCGCTATTGCGTAGCGATGGCAAAAATTCAATTGGCTAGAATCTTAGGAACATTCCAATTTAACCTACCAGGTAACATTACAATTAATTATGATATGATATCGTCAGAAGGTAGAGATGAGTTGGATAGGCTAATTGAAGAAATAAAAGGTGATGAAGGTGTTGACTATTTCTTCACTGGGTAATTATAATCTAAGACAGGTACTTTTTTAAGAGAATATATATTAAAAGATTATTCTCTATGATCGGCGACATTTATAGCAGAGATGCAGAATCGGTTAAGTATAACCAAAAGGTTATAGAAGTTAGTGATGAACTATCTCAGCTTATACTGAAAATAGAAAATACTCTCTTCTCTAGAAAAGGTGATGTTTTAGGAGCTCCTAATTTTGGGTGTAATCTTGATGACCTTATCTTTTCTTTAGTTTTTAATGAAGCTGTAATTAAGCAGAGAATTGTATCTCAGATACAAATGTATTGTTTACCTGATGATACCAAATTCTCTATTGATGTACAGGTTAAATTTTTTAGTACATTGGAAAGAAATGGAGCATTGATTGACATCTATATTAATGAAAACAGAGTCATAGGTGCATTATTTTAATAAAATATAAATGTGAATGTCATTCTTTAGCAAAACAAGAATAAAAGCAACTGAACTGTTCTTTGATGCCTTTCAGTATTTACAAAGAACTTATGACCAGGCTCAAGAGGTGTTTACTCCAGCATCTCCATTTGGTCAATTACTTACTGTTGTTGCAAACTTAGGTGAAATGATATTCTTCTATATTGAAGCAGTTGCAACAGAACTTAATATATCAAGAGCTAGGAACATTGAATCAATATATGGATTATCAAGATTAACTGGCCATGATCCTACTAGAGGTATATCGGCTAGAGGTATAATAGGATTAAGACTTAATCAAAATGCGGCTGCATTAGTTAATGGAGACTTTGTACAAATACTAAATAAAGCTCAGATAGAATGTGGTAACAATGGACAAAAATACTTTATATCATTTAATAGTGATTACATTAGATTAGAAAAAACTGATAGGCAGTTTGTAAATGTTGAAATGATCCAAGGCGAAATTGAAGATCAAACCTTTACGGGAAGTGGTTTTAATTTACAAAGCTATAATCTAACCACTAAAGATTCAACGGATCAGTACTTAGTTGAAGTGCATGTAGATGGTCAATTATGGAAAAAGGTTGATTCTTTATATGATATGGGGCCAAATGAAAAATGTGTCATGGTTAAAACTAGTGTTAATGGAGGATTAAGTATTTTCTTTGGTAACACTCAGTTTGGTAGACCTCCTGCATTAGGTTCACTTATTAGGGTAACATATGTTAAAACTAGAGGTGTTGCTGGAAACATAGGTGGAAAAAATCTTGACATTAAGTTTGTGGATGAAGGGACCGATTACTTAGGAGAAGGTGTAGATCTTAATGAAGTGTTATCTCTAAACATTGTTAGAAATCCAGGATTTGGATCTGATAGCGAAGATCCTTCTTTTACTAGACTTATTGCTCCTTACCAAAGTAATTCATTTGTGTTAGCTAATCCTAATAATTACATTTACTATTTAAGTAAGTATGATACTTTTTCTTTTATTGATGCATATAATACAAAAGACGATCAGTACATAGATGATGATAATATCATTTACCTTTTCTTAATTCCTGATATTAAGAAAAAGATAACCAGTGATAAGGATTACTTTAATGTCGCAGAAGAAGAGTTTACCTTAACTAAGGATGAGAAGGCTCAGGTTTACGAAATCTTAAATGCTAGTGGTAGACAGGTTGTAACTGCAGAGGTTAGAATTAATGATCCTATAATTAAGAGATATGCATTAAACGTTATCATAAGATGGATTGAAGGCTACGATAAAGATAATATTTCTACTGAGATTAGAAAGCAGTTAAATGATTACTTCTTAAATGTAAATAGAAGAGATAGAATACCTAGATCTGATATCATTTCAATTATTGAAGATGTTGAAGGCGTTGACTCTGTTAATGTTTTCTTTATATCAGAAGAAAATGAAACTGCAATAAGAAACGGATATTATTATGTACCTGTATATGGTACTGATCCTGCAACCGACCAAAAGACTCTTATTGAAAATAAAAAGATTGTTTTGGCGCCAGGCGAGGATCCTCAATTAGGATTAGACGAGTTTGGCGATGTGATAATTGGACCTGAAGATATTGCAATCATAAGAGGTGGGTGGGAAGATAGAAACAAAACATATTTTGAAGCAACTCCTGTAAAAAATGGTATAGGTTCACTTAACATATTCTTTAAGTCAGTGATAAACAATAATCTTTACAACAAAACTCAGCAAGATAGGTTTAATGAATTAAGAAGAAATAGAGGAACAACTATTGCGACTGGTAGAAATTCAAGATCAACTAATACAGGCAGACTGTCTGGTCAATCAACACAAAACACAATTAACAATTTATAATGATTCCATTAGAAGAGAGAAGAAAGGGTTTTGAGAGTCCATACAAAGCAATGTATGAATCTGGGTGGGAGTTAAAAAATACAGGATATGACTATTCTGAAACTCTCATGAAGAATACCTTATCTAAATATATGTTTGGTAATGCTAGGCTTGCTAACTTTATTGTTACCCAACTCCAACCTATCATAGTATTCTTTATAAATAAAGTTAAATACTTGCGTGTTTATTACAATTTTGCCGTACCTAAAGATTATCAAAAAATAAACTAAAATGAATCGCTGGGAACATTTATATTTCTTTGATAAGAATGGAAAGTATTACAACTTTGACTATGACTCTACTAATGATATGTGGACAGGTGATGTCTATTTACCTGAGGTATCCGTTGGTCTGTTTGAGGTTGGGCAAATGTTTATACTTCAAAAATTCTTAGATACAAACACTAATACTTATAAGTTCGGATTCCCACATTCATATGTAGGTAGTACTACAGGAATCACCGGTGCTACTGGTACTTGTGATTGGATTGTGTCATGGGAAACATCAGACCCTACTGATATTCTTTTGTTTCAGTTTGATTTAGACTATGACACTGGAACACAAACATCATTGGAAATTGAAAATGCTGGTCCGCCAATTGAAAAATATGATACGATAAATATTCCTCTTGAATATGATTCAGCCCAAACAATAGATGCTAACGGTTACATAAATACAAGTGATATTACATCTGAGGCTATTCAGATTAATTTTGCAATCAATTCGGAGGAAGAAAATACATTTAAGAGGACTCTTATTATAGAGGATGAATGTACAGGTAGTACTATAGGTAAGTTTACAATCTATGCTGAAACTATCGGTGAAGATGAAAGACTACGTGTTATGACAGATAACTTAGGTTATAACATTGCTTTAAGTGATAGTGCTATATTTAGAAATACAAATATTTATGAGCAATATCCTGACTTTATAGAGATCAATACAAAGAGAAAGGAAATTATGTTAGAAGGACATAACATATACCCTTTCATTGGATCCTATAAGGGTTTAATAAATGCTATCAATTATTTTGGTTATAATAATTTACAAGTAAAGGAGTTTTGGAAAAACATCAATAAGTCTTCTCCTAATTATGGAAAGTATATTCAGTCTTCTCCAATTAAGATATTTGATCCTACTGTTAATTATAATGACTTAAATATTACCTTACCTAATAAAAACTTTAGAAAGACTAGCTTATTTAGTCTTGTGTATAAGATTAATCAAATAAAAGAAGATTTTTATTCTGATGAAGATCTCCCATTAACTGAAGAAGTATTTGACTATACAATTGAGGAAGTCTTAATTAAGCTATTTGGACTTAAGAGAAAGCTTGAAAAAGAATTCTTACCACTTAATGCAAGAATTAAGGACATAACTGGTGAAGCCGACTTCTTTGGTTTATTAGAGCTTACTAATACTATAAGCAGAAATGACAAGAGAAACATTAATGCTGGTATAGCAGCTGATTTTAAAGTAAGCCCAGATGGTTGTAATTATTTAGAAGATTTAAGAACTTTTGCTAGTTTCTGTTACCAAGAAGCTGCTGTAGTTGGTCAAGCAATTATAAATTTCTGTAATGCTTATATTGCTCCGTTTGGTGGTTCATCTACCGGATCTACTGGATCTGCTGGATCTGGAAGTAGAAGAAATGTTGTTCTAGGTCCTTACAATAGCGGTGACGCATTACCTTTACCTCCTATAGGACCTGATGTTAATGATGTATTAGGTGCTCCTTACGGTGGACAAAACATAACAATAGATGGTATAGCAGATGTGTACTTAGCATATTTTACTAAGTATGCTCCTAATCTTAATAGGATAGGTAATGTTGAGGATGGTTGGTCATCTTTGTATTTACCTGATAAACCAGGAATTCCAGTTGGTGCTTTAACTGTTTTAGAAAACACAAGTTTTAATAACCTTACTTGGAATAATATTGATATGACATGGGAGCAGTTATCAAATGCAAACAGATTCCATACATATGACTTAGATCCTCAGGGTGCTACTGTTGGTGATGAATTTAAGATATATGACCCGGTCACAGAATTACAGGTTACTTATACTGTACAATTAGGAGATACTGATACTGATGTTAGAAATAATCTTTATAATCAATTAGTGGTTCTTAAGAACTCTTTCACCGCACCTTGGGTATTTTGGGATATCTCTCAACAAACTTTACCTACATCAGGTGATGTAATTAGAATATTTGGAGATGGCACAGAAAGAATTCAATTAAGTGTTATTTCGGCAACTGGGGCTCTGTTTAGAAAAATAGATTATGCAGGTGAATTACTGTATACTTGGGATAGTGTACAGAGAGGAAACTTTAGTGAAATTGAATGGACTATTTATAAAGATAAGACTGATGTTTCACCAGCATACTATTATAACATTAGAGGATCTATTGTAGACTATAATAGGTTACCAATTACTTTACCTTATGTTGGTACTTATTCAGTTGAAATGAAATTATTTGATCTTTATAATAACATTTCATCGATAGTTAAGACCGATGAAATTTGTATTGAAGCTAAAGAAGTTGAATACTCCGGTTGGTACCAAGGCAGAAAATTAAAATACACATGGGATGTTGATGGTAAATGGAAATGGAATGATTATGGATCAATGTGGAATCTTCCAATTGAACCTTCAACAAGATGGGATGAAGAAACCCCTAGTTTATATGAGTCTTTAGATAGGGTTAATGCTATTCTTAATACATTTGGTTTAGGTGTAAGCCCTAATTTCCAATTGCTTAATTACCAGGATAATGGTAAAGCTAGTTTTATGGGTCCTTATTTTTGGAATAATATTAAGAAAGGCAATTGGAATGATTCTTATCATCTTTGGTGGGATGTTACTTCTGTGTCTGGTGATACTCCAGCTTTTTTCCAATTTAAAGAAGTACAGCCTGATTCATATCTTAAGATTATTGATCTTAAGGGTAATGTAGGTGAACATTATTTTAGCCCTACTACAACTACATTAGCCCAAGCTGCTTCACAACTAAACTTAAGCAGCGATCCTATAATCAATAAGTATGTTTATAATGTTGTATATGATGCTGCAAGTGCACAGAAATTTGTACAGGCAGTTTCTAGGTATTTTGGATCTTATGGAGATTGGTCATACGTAGATATTGTTGATGTAAATGGAAATAGGATCTGTTCAAGTACTGGTTCTACTGGATCTACAGGTTCTACTGGATCTACAGGTTCTACTGGTACAGGCTGCGATAGCTTAATTTACAGAATGGGTTTACATAAAGCAAGCAATCCAACATGGAGCACCAGTAAGTTTATTAACGATGGGATAACATTACCTAAATTAACTTGGATAATGTTTGTATATGATAAATGTAAGATCAACGGTAAGGATAGAGCAAGGTGGATAATAAAAAATACTAGCACACCAAATGCATCCGATATATATTTTGAGAGTAAATACTTAACGTACTTATTTCAAGATTCCGGTAAGTATGAAATTACTTTAGAACTTACAGATTCTAATGGGAATAAATATAAAAAAGGAAGAAACATCCTAATAATAAAATAATGAAAAGATGGCTATTAGCGTAACAGAAATTCTCGGAACAGATTCTTTATCAGGATCTAGATTGGTTATCAATGATAACTTTAACATTCTTGCTAGTGAGATCAATGCAATGGAGATTTATTTCAATCCTACATCCGGAACTCTTAACAACTTAAATGATGTTAAGACGGAGTCTTTAAGGGTTGGGTTAAGTACCGTTCTGTTAGATATCAATGCAAGTACATTTGACATTTTAACTAATGTTGTGTCAACAGGAAACCTTACCTTAAGTGGCGCAGGTTTATTTAGAAATGATGTAGACCCACAAACTCTTAATGATACATTTTCAGGTCCTTCATTAACAATTTCGGTTGGTACGAGTACCGCCATTCCACCTTACACAATAGAAAGGGTTGGTAATTCAAATACCTCAGCCTTAACTATTGAACTTAACGATGGTGCAATTGGTCAAGAAATTTTCTTTGTGTATTCAGAAGCAACTACTGGTATGGTTGAAATTACAGGTGCAGTGAATCCTTTAATTTTACCTGGTGCTGGAGCAACACCAACGGTTCAATTGAATGCGCAAGGAAAGAGTGTACATTTGTTATGTGTTGATGATGGAACTGGTAACGGTGATTGGTATGTAGTTGGAGGAACTGGATATACTATCGTTTAATAAAAAATTAAAGACTAAATGGCTACGACGCCCTTAATAAAAACACCACAAGCAGATGGAGGTACATTTTATACCTTTTCATCTTCAGCAAGAGACCTATCTAAGACTCTAAATAATGATAATCTTAGACTGGTCTTTTCTAAGTTTGTGCTTTTAAATATTCCGGATTTTGATAGATTAGATCCTACCACGTTTAGTAATTATGAAAACTATATGCAATTTGATACCATTGATGGTATGATTGCAAACGGTGGACTAAAAGGAGATCCAAATGTTAACTGGGCGGAGAGCTTTCAAAACTATGCTCTTAATCTTGAAGAGCTAATCATAAGCGATCCTGATTATGATAACGCTGAAAGAAGGTCTGTTTCCGAGAGGGTCTTCTTTAAGTGGTTAAAAGAAACAGGAGCCATCCGATTTAGAGAAGCCACTACCCTAGAAAAAAGTGGAGCTGTTACAGGTTCTGTGTTTGTAGAAGAAGATGAAAAAACAAGTGGCACAATACAGTATAGAAGAGTAGTAAAGTACATAGGAGATATTGATATTGTAAATAATGTAGACCGGGCCGGAGAAGCTTATACGGAATTATATATTAATGTACCTACAGAGGTGGGTGGCACTCCTACAATCCTCTTTAACACGGTGTCTGATAATAACTATCAGCCTGGCTTAAAGATTCAAGGAGAAGACGAATATATTCTAGGTAGAGGAACCAGTACAATACATCCACAAGGTTTAGATTTATTTGCATTTTATGATTACGATCAACCTTTGTTAGGAGGAGGTCCTGCAGGATATACTGATCCAAATGCAAACTGGATGAATGAATCAACTCCACCTAATACAACTGATGCATACTTTACAGAACCTACTACATTTAATAGCGCTCTTAATGTTGACATAAGAAAATATCCTGCTGATTATGGAAGTCCTGCAGGGTATGCAGGTTCTGCGTATAGAAGATCTGAATTAGACGGTATCTCTGTTGACTTTGCGCCTGGTGACTATCAGCAGATTGTACAAGATCCTACAATTTCTACCATATCTCAGTTTAACGGTATTGACTTATCATCAACGTTTGAATTTAATGCTGTCTTAGTTTATTATGACCTGGTAGATTTAAGTAATAGAAATAATACCGTAACTAACTTGTATGGTATTTTACTCTTAGATAATATCACGCCTACGACGGATGGTGGTTATATCCAAAGATATCCTAAGTATAAGCCTAATAGAGTTACTGGACAAAACGGTAACAGCTACGGGTTTAAAATTAATTTAAGATTTGATGCATCACCAGGAACGGCTGGCATTGACACGATTGTTAATGATTACAACACTTTCTCAATGGGCCTATTCGCCGATGCAACTGCGCAATTACAGGAATCGGCAAAAATTTTCCAAAGACAACAGATTGAAATATCTGACATAGAAAGTAGATTATTAGGATTAGAAAATACTATAAATGCAATTAGTACTTCTACTTCTTTACAGAGTCAATTGGATAGTATTCAAACGCAACTTAATAATGCAAGTCTTTCTTTTGCAAGTGAAAGTAGCTTATTAGATTTAATTGCTAAAAACTCTGATGATATCCAATCATTGGCAAACGGAAATGTTTCTCAGACACTTCAGTATAATACTGATGTACTTAGATCAGGTCCTGGTATCAGATTAAATAAAAATACACCTAACCAGGTAAGAGTAGATCTGGTTACTCAACAATATACCTTTATGATCCCATTTGATGAAAATGGAGATCAAATAACAGTAACTAATCCACTGGATCTAAATGTTATCTCGCCAAAGGCATACGCCGAATTGGTACCTTTTACTAATATGTTAAGGCTTGATACAATAAACAATCCTAACGGTGACTTACTAATATACATTGATGATACCGATACACAGTGGTTGGTTGGACAAACTATTAGGCTTACTTTTAATAACACGGTTAATCTTTCATCCAGAAATGTCAGTATATTTACTGATGCACCTGGAAGATTAAATCAAGGGACTTATGGTAAGCTTATCGCAAATATTACAGGTAGCGAATTAGGAACCAAGCCTATTATTGAATTAATATGTACCGAGCAAGGTATTCTAAATTTCGTATATGATATCATCAAATAAATAATAAAAGTATAAAATCTGATGGCCGAACAAAATTCAATATCAACTCTGTTACCTGAACTGTTAAGACTTTTTAACAATTCATTAGAGAGTTTTGAAAAAGTAAATCAAGCAGTAACCTCAAATAGAGATTCTGTAACGATTAACTTACAAACAGAAGATGGGACTAACCAAAGGGTTACTGTTCCTTCGTTTGGCTTTCTTAAGAACTCTATTGATAGACTCGATGCAAATGTTAATACTATAACAAATGTTACAGGTGCAGGAAGTTCAATAAGATTATCTGATGGTACTTTTAGAAAGTTAGTTTTAGCAAAGCTTCCAACCGAAGCACCGGATTTAACAGGATTAAATACTGTTAATGAATTTAACATTAAACCTAACTGGTTTTTTGAAGAACTTATTAACCCATTATTATATGTATCATTTGATCTAACCGGTCAGGTTCCTATTGATACCGAAAGGGCTATCATAAGAAGATATATTTTAGATACAAACACGCAAAGTAAGATACAGTTTTTTGACAATAACTACAATGGTAGATCTGAAATTAACTATGATACATTCTTACAGAATATAGTAGAGAGAAACATATCTTATGTTTTAGATGAAGCTGTTGTTGATTTGCCACCTAGAGTAAAAAGATACAGTGGTAAATTTGGAGTTACAAGAATATCCGAAACCGATTTTACAGAAGAGATTAATGGTGTAACTGTAACTACAAAGAAGAAACAGTATAAACTCACTAAGTTATTTTATACCGATGCAGAAGCAGACTTTCCTGATACGATACAACTTAAAGTAGGTGATTCTTTAGAGGTTGTTTCTAATCCTATTGATACCAGGTACATTGTAAAGAATGTTGATTCTAGTACAAATACAGTTATCTTAGATTTAGTTGAAGGCAGCAAGCCAATTCAATTAGGTGCTGATATTTTAAAAATATCTTCTACTTTAAATGATAATGTTCAGGTTGATGTAACTGTCGGTTTTAATGAAAGATGTGTAACCTTTGTAAAGCCAATTGATCCTGATTCAAAGATCCCTTCGGTTAACTGGTCTCCAGGCTCAGGTTTTTATACAAATACATTAACTACTATTGCTAGTGATGGAACCTTGCAAACTCTATCTGACTATTATCAAAGAAATGCAGTTGACTTTGGAAGATTCTTATTATCATTTGCGCAGGATAAGTTGCCTACAAGTAGAGAAGGTTTAATACCTAATTCTCCTACTTTATCCGCTACTGATTTTAAAGTAAAGTTAATTAATGGACAGGTAACAAACGCTGACGCTATTGTTCAATTAGAAGATCTTAATAACCAAAAGAATACATTAGAAGCAAGTATTAAAGAACTTGATTCTGCTATTTCACAGACAAGAACAAAGTTACAGACTACTAATTATGCTACAGATGTAGAACGTTCGGCTGATAAGAATGCTTTACAAGGATTGATAACCGAGAGATCTTCTAATGCCCAATTGTATTCTTCTGTTGTAAAAGAAATTGACGCAAAGAGTAAAGATAATTCCGTAGGTAGTGTAACTCCTAAATATAGAGTTAGAGGATTTTGGCCAATGCCTGCTGAAAAGTCCAGCCCTGCAACTGGACCACAATCAATTATTAAGTTTAAGATTAGATACCGATACCTTTCTCAGGATGGCGCTGCTAATCCAGTTGATCAATTTACATTTGAGGATGGTCAAACCAGAAGCCAAGGCGCATTCTCAAATTGGGAAATTGTTGAAAGTGTATTAAGACCTAGATATAAAAATAGTATAACCGGTCTTTATGAATGGGCACCTATAGATAATGATAATGCTGATGCAAATAACATTAACCAATTAGATGTACCAATTAGAAAGGGAGAAATTGTAGAAGTACAGGTTAAATCTATTTCAGAGGCCGGTTGGCCATCTAATCCAATCGAAAGCGATTGGTCAATTGCAACTAGGATTGAGTTTCCTGCAGATTTAAGTTCCGATAATGCAATTGAATCTATTTTGAATCAAAATGCTGAGGATCTTGCTAAAGTTAGTTTACAAGAACAATTAGATGCACAAGGAATTAATGATCATTTAAGTAGTTCATTTATTTCAAATGAAAAATATTATGCCCACGGCGCAACTGTAATTGCATCTGGATTTTTATCTGAAAACCAAACACCAATTGACCTATTTACCAAGCTTAGTGAAATGCAAGCTAGGCTTGATGAATTTGCAGAGATTCTTAGAAATGCTGCAGGCGAATTGGTTGTTACCTTATTGGATGATCAAGGCAATGTTAATAGACTTAACAAGAATGCTACAACTAAAATCTTTGCAGGATTTTACTTTAATGAAGTTAAAGATCTGGATGATCCTAGAGGAGCGGTTGTTACTAAAACATTCTTTATTAACCTTGCTAACAATGAACAAACTGGATTACGATTAATCTCCAGAATTGCAGGTTCTAGAACTAGAATGGTAAAACAATCAGAGAATCCTTCATATAGTTTATCTGAAGCGCAAGGCGGTAGTGTAATTTTACCAGCAACATATACATGGCTTGATAACAGTGCTGCTAATCAGAGCAATAGTAAAGCTACATATGATACCAATGATAGTGATTATAATACTATTCGTAAGTATGATCTAACACCTTTACTATTAACTAATCCTACTGTTGATTCTACTAATAGGTTTGGTCAGGATATATCTCTTGCGCCATACCAATCGGCACAGAATAAGAATCAAATTTTATACTCAAGATTTCAGGATGTATCTTCTGAAGAATCTTTTTATAACTATATAAATCCAGCAGGTCAGTATACATTTAACTTAGATACCGCTGAAAACTTTTATTTAAAAGATTCTTTTGATACCGCTGTAACCCCAGGTGAATTTATTTGGGGTGGAGGATTTTTATCAACAGGTGTACCTACTACTGCTTCTGGGTTTGATTTACCACAAGGTGATGAAACTATAGAGGTTCATATTAATCACCCATGGTTATCTTCATATGATGCATATAGAGCTGCTTATGTTTATTTGACTGGGGATACTACTACTTTACCCGCAACACTAGCGGCGGATATTGATTGTACATCAAGTGGTAATGGTACTGCTGCTGTTATGTTTAGACAATCTAAATTTATTCCTTTGACATCAGACCAGATTAAAGGTAAGCAGCAATCAATTTACTTAAATGAAAACGCGGCAGCCTTAAATACATTAGCTGCATTCACACCAATTACATTTACTTCTACAGGTCAATCTTTAGCAACTAGTCCAACTCTTGCTGCTATCCCACCGTTAAGTAATAACACTAATCCTAATTTTGTTGATTATGCGAGAAATGTCAAAACTTCATTTGAAGCGTTTGACCAGTATTTGTTAGGTAAAAACACATGTGGATCATATCTATTTGTATCTTCTGATGATCATGAAGCCGTTCAAGTAGATGGGGATTCCGTACAGTCAAGTAAAATTGTTCAGTTCGGTTCTTCTAATTCAATTAACATACCTTTAGTATTCCAATATAGAATGACCGATTATTTTGGAACCGGAACAGGATCTGCTGGTGGTATTGGTAATATTGCAGGTGATAGTACCGGAGCAACTACTAATCTAACATATGCTAAAAAAGTTGGGTTTGACGTTTATCCTAACGGTAATGAACCTTATCAATTTGATATTGAAATCTTTGCTAAGTATAAGTCGGATAATCTTAATGTAGATGTATTCCCAGCTGCCACGGTTACTAAAGGATTAAATGATTTGGAAAAAGTAATTAGTAAGCTTTCACCATCGGTAACTGCAACTAAGGTTAACCAAGTAGTTAGCTCAGGTGGAAGTGTATCTACTGGTGCTATTAGTAGAGGGATAGCGGATAGATAATTTTCACTGCCTTCTTGGTGAATAAATAAAAAAAGTGAAAATTAATGGCCGAGCCCTTACTTGATAAAGCCTCATATAGTTTATTAAGAACAAATCCAAAACTTACCGGTAATGTTAAGCTGGTTAGTAACGGGAATGATTTGTATCTAGAATCGTTTAGTTCCAATTCTCAGCTATCATCGTCTTCATTTAAGGCATTTAAAATTGATGGTACGCAGACTTATGATATTGATGTTTATAACTTTTTTCAAAGAGGAAAGTTTCCTACCGATTTAGCTTATGAAGTTTTTCAAGAATTTCAAGATGTTTCAGTTTTGTCTTCTTATAATAGGCAATATGAAATGTTTTACTCGGCAGGTACACGGTCGGTAGCATCTGATGCATATTCTGAAAATTTAGGTATGCTCGCTCCTTTATGGCTGAATCAAAAGATACCTAATTATTTTGTTATATTTAGACTAGATAATCCATCTGCTGTAAATAATACCGATGCAGCCGTTCCAAACGAGGATGAAATTTTAGCACAAACGCCTGAAAAATTTAAGGAATTTGTTTTACAAAATTGTACAGCAATTAAAACATTTGACTTATCTGAGAATTCTAAGTTAGGTGCTTATATTAGAAGATACCGAAATAAGGAGGGGTTTCCAAAGGCTCCCTTAACAGTTAGTTGGAGAAAAGATGAACCTATTACATGGAATGGTATTTCATATAAAAAAGGTGGGTTTACATCAAGCGGTAGCTTTTCATATGATGGTCTTGTTACACAAGATGCAACTATTATACAAAATGAATATTTCTTTACACAAGGATTTGAAAGAAATGGTATTCTTTTAGCAAACCTAATCAACTTTGAATTCTTATTCTCTGATCCTGATGCAGAAGATTATTCAATAAATCGCTATTTTGGTTTATATGTAAATGAAATAGAAGAAGGGTTATTTGATATTTCAGGTGAAGGGTTTTACAAAAACACAGAGAAAACACAACTTCCTAAAATTAAAACTATTACTGAGGTTTCACAGTATTTAAATACACCATTTGAATTAACAAATAGAAATGGTATACTTTTATTCTTGGATCCTACTAAGACCACAGAAATTACAGGTCTTCCTACACCACAAAGAGTTAGCGAAACAGATTCAATATTTTATGTAAAGGATAAAGATGATCAATTTCATACAATTAAAAAAGGTTCTAGGTGGGGTACAAACCAGATAAGATTGTTTGATAAAAAAATTGATATATCAAAACTTGCAGGATATAAAAATCCTGATACTTTTGCCAATGCACAAGTTATTAATAAAGCAGGTTCTGCTAATTCATATGTTAAGGTACTAGGGGAATTGCCTGTTGGTACTACATTAAAGTTTTATGATGGCCCTAATCTGATTGGGCAGGTGGCGGCTAATGAATCTTTAACTAATGGGCCGGGTACTAGCTTTGAAGCATTCTTTAATCCTAATGGTACACCAGAAGAAATTGCAAGAGCAATTAGAAAAGCCATTTCGTTTGGTATAAACATTGATAAAAGATTCTTTATTGCAACTATAAATAAAGATACTGTATATTTTACTAGCAGATTTTTTGGTTCACGATTTAATAGACTGAAGCTTAATATAAACTGGTCTGAATATTCCCAAATAGAAGGTAATTTGGTATCTTATCCTGAAACATCTTTTCAAAACGAGACTACTAATTTTGTAGGAGGTAATGATAAAACTAATTCATTGCTTAAAGTTGCAGCCGGCGATCAACTTAGATTTGTAAAAGGTAATTATGTAAAGACCAAAGCTGGATATGCATTAATATCAGATTGGGTTCCGTATTTAGAAGAACCTATATTTGATGGTAATGGCAATCAATTAGGTTATACTGATGTAGATAAGTATGTTATTGTAACAGTTGATGATAACCAAATAGATTTAACAAGATCTGGGCAAGTTTCTCTATATTCTGATTATAGACCTTCGTTTGGTAGATTTTCATTCTTTGGGGTTAGAGATTTTGATTTTGATTTTTATAGTGATCTTTATAGTGAGCTAGGCGAGCTTAATTATGAAATAGCTGAATATAACCAATCTGACGGTATTTCAACTGGAGTCACTGGTGTAACTGGAGTTCCATCAACTTCTTATTTTGGTGTAAGTGAATGGGAGGACATTAGAGAGTTTTATGATTCAGGTGGATTTAGTAATTTAATAGGATTGCTAAAAGAATCAGATCCTGATGTTACTTTTGACATTGCAATATCTTCAGAGTATCAAAGATTAGAAGAAAACTATCTTAAAGAACAGGCTGTTGCCTCTAGGGTTATACCTTATATTAATAAATGGGGATGGTATAATGGTGGAACCGATGTAAGGAATCATCCATATAGATTAAATTTGAGCATGGCATTTGGCACAGATAATTTTGCGCCATCTAAATGGGCTACCGGTAGATCTCCTCAGGGATTTAGTCATGAATGGTATTACTTATCTGAATTTCCTCCTTACTTTACGGATGATGCAATAAAATCATCATGGAGTTATTTTGATAATGCACCATCTGATAACGCAATAGATTCCAATGGCAATATTGTCCCAGGGACTTTTCAAAGAACTGACATAAATTATTTTAATGAATACTTTATAACTGATAGGTTTACTACTGGAGGTACAATCAATCTTATTAATCGCCAGCTTAGATATGGTAGGTTTACTGGTGGTGATAGAGAAAATTTTGCAGAAGCATTTTTAAGAGGGGTTAGGATTATTATTAAACCAAAATCTAATGGTGAAGAAAAGCCTAATTTTAATGCAAAGAGATTGTCTTATATTAGAGATGCTAGATTTAATGATTATAGGTTCTCGGTTATGTTGGTTCCTAATGCACCAGACAAACCTAAAAAACAGATTAAGTTTATAAAGAACGAGAAATGGAAAACGGTTACTATGCTTATCTTTGTTTCTTTTGATAATGATTGTATAAATGGAGGAGCTCCTATTATTGATAGAACTTCTCTTTATTCAATGAAAAGTTCAATTGAAACCCTAAGTGACTGTAGCCCAAACGAATCAACAGGAGGATCATATTCCTATAAGAACTCTGTGATGCAAGGCTCTATAAGTTTCTCATCTTCACAGTGGGAACCTGCGGTTAATGCATATTTAATACAAGGAATTCCTGATGCCTTTGGAAATCCTACGCGGTTTATTAGAGACATAACGATTGGGGCGGATGGTCAATTTAATAACATAAAATTTCAAATTAGTGGATTTGAGTATGAAATTAGTGGAATCAGTAGAATATTAAACGATAATAAATTGTATGCAACCACTATAACTAAAACACCATTGCCTAGTGGTACTATTATCCCGATTACATTACCTGATCCAACTGTACCTGCAATATCATTAAAAAGAGCAACCTATAATATAGTTGGTGGTGGATTTAATGAGTATTTGCAAACATTGGATAATGTAAGTTTTGCTGCAATACTTGGAGCGGTTAATGATGGAAATCCTGATATCATATATGAAACTATTGACAAAAATGGTAAACAGAAACTTAATAGTGATGGGAGTCTTTCTATGACATTTGCTGTTGAACTAAGGGCACAAGATGATATTCTTAAATCAACTTATATTGGTGTTTTACCAGATCCTAATAAACCAACGGTCTTTAACTTAACCGATATTATTGGATATGATCTATCATTGCAAAGAAAGCCTAGAATTAATCCAATAGGTAGACATTCAGGTTGGTATGAACCTATTTCAAGACAGGTATTATTTTATAAAGATCCATATTCTAATATTGACTTTACTACATCATATACAGGAAGTACAGGAAACACAGGAAGCACTGCGTATTCAAACGTGCCTGATGAAGCGTACAAGTTCAAGGTATTTAATCTATGTAGATATGCAAATGCAGAATTTAATAGTACATATGCCAATTTTGGTTTGCTGAAGAATTTCTTTTATCATAAAGTTAATCAAGAAGACCCTTCTTCTGTGTTAGAACTTTCTACTAACTCTGCATACTTAAGCCTATATCCTTTAATTAATGAAGTAGGTATTGACTATAAAGACTTCTACATATTTTCTTCAAACTGGGAGCCTGGTTATTTTACTAAAAGTATTGATAAGAATAAGATACAAAGTATAATTGGTACTAGATCAATGACAGAGAAAAAGTCCTTCTTTGGTTCTAAGTATCTAAAAGTTCCACAACAGATAACACTAGAAACTTTTGTACCTAGTGAATTCTTTAGAGATGCAATAAATGACCCTTCTCTTATAGATGGTACATTTATGTATGAAGAAGATCAAGCTAACACTAGGTTTTACTTATTCATACAAAAAAGATTAACAGAGTATCTATTTGATCAAATAAAACCTAAATTTGAAGAATATGTTAATCCTGACTTTGGTTTTGGAAATACCGAAACATTAGATGATGATGTTAACCAGTATATTGAAAAGAATATTTTAAAACTATACAAAGTAGGTTCTGTTAATTTTTATGTTAGGAATAGTAGAGAAAATATTCCACCTACTTATACAACAGCTGAACTTACTAATGCAGAAAAGTCTTCAGCTGGTCTTTCAATAGAAAATAATATATCATCTAAAATACTTAATACTAATCCGTTTGATTTAAGGCTAATATATAACAAAAGGACTGGATTTTCTGAATCATTTGGGTTTAGTGTAACTTTAGTTAAAAAATAAATAGAGGAATGCCGATTACTATACAAGAACTGCTAGCATCTGACACGATATCACAGGCGGTTGATAAGATTAATTTTAATTTTGACCAGCTTATATTGAATGGTGGTGGGCCTGCTGGACCTGTTGGCCCAAACGGCCCAACTGGTCCAATAG
>Ga0208161_1000256_pt1 | contig 30386 bp, 39 predicted proteins | sample CB_VirMetaG_3_FD_184538 | JGI IMG/M metagenome (GOLD analysis project Ga0208161, IMG submission 184538) | Freshwater to marine saline gradient viral communities from Chesapeake Bay - CB_1508_1S Viral MetaG (SPAdes) (version 4) | ecosystem: Environmental > Aquatic > Marine > Coastal | place: USA... | reverse complement strand
CTGTAATACTCCAAGGTGGCGAGATTAAGGACAACCGCAGAGCATTCCGCTCGATGGCGAATGACCGACTACACAACCAGATGGTTGAGGGCCAATGGAAATGAAAAAGATCGCACTAGCCCTGCTGATTGCGGGCACAGCACAAGCCGCTGAGATCCCGATTGAAGGTACAGTCCAAAGCCAGTGCCTCATTAACACCGACAAGCCGGGTGTGTATGGCTCACCAAATGCCTACACCCTGACCACGACTCCGGCAGATGGTGGGGTGGTTCCAATCGTTCGGTACGATGTGACGCTGGCCGATGCCTACACTGCGAGAATTACCTACCCGACCGATTTCAGCAGCAGCCCCAGCCTGAGCGATTCGGTTACTTGGACAGGTTCTGTGACGGTCGATGAGGTATCTAGCGTGGACATGGCGGATTACCAGACCGACTCAACCACCTATGACCAGACCCGTGAGTATGTGCTGTCGGCAACCGGGGCCACATGGTTTGCGGTTTCTTCAACGGCTACCTATGGCGGTGGGTCGATGAAGGCGTTTCCGGGTGGCACTTACCGCGCCGTGGTTGTTGCAGAGTGCATCGCCAACTAGCCCTGATTTTACTGCTGGCCTTTCCAGCCTATGGGCATCAGATGGTTCCCTCCCATCCGGTGCTAAAGCAGTCCCATGTTTCCGGCATTCTCAAGACTGAACTGGAGCTGTTCAACAAGCGTAAAGATGTTGAATACTATGAATTGGGCGTATTCGATGCAGACTGGAATCCGATCCCCTTTGTCAGTGCGTACAGGGTTGCCCATGTCCGCTACTTGGGGCATTTGAAGTTTGACGTGTATATCCGGCAGGACGACAAAGACCGCGCAGAATATGTGTGTTCTCAGTCCAAGCTGCGGGGGGACTCTACAGGTACGCTACTTGCGAGCCGGATATGCTCAAGATTCCAGCGATAGCCCTGATGTTCTGCGGTATGGCGATGGCAGATTCATCTTCGCTTAACCTGCAACTACCCAATGCTGGAAACAGCTATGGCACGGACAAGATCCGGGCGGGTGATTTTGAATGCTCTGCTGCCATTGGTGGGGCTACTAACTTTGAGATCGGCGCTACAGGCATTATCAACAACGCAGTCAGTCCGTTCGGCAGCGAGGATGCAAACAACCCGCAGACCAAAGACATCGGCCTGTACGCACGAATTGTGATCCCGTTGGACGCACCCAGATCCAGACTGAATTGCAACGACCTTTACCGCCTTGAACTCCAACGCAGACAACTGGAAGTGATGAAATTGCAACAGGAACTTGAGAACCTGAAGAAGTTGCAAGGCGGGTTTGAGAATTGAGTATGTTTGCCAGACTCACACATGGATGCCGTAGCTGCCTGTGTGATAGGCACAAAGAGGTTACCTCATTTGCAGAGTAGCTCTCCTCATTTGCAGAGTAGCTCTCCTCATTTGCAGAGTAAATGCAGAGTAATCAGTGACCAATTATAGTCGATTATATGCCGAAGTATAAATTATAGTCCGAGGTATAAATGGCTGACTTAGGCGACAAACTGGACGAAATCGAAGGGCTGAAGGACAAGTCTTTCACCCTGTTTGGCCTGCGGATGACCCCAACCACCATCGGTATGGCGCTTGCAGGAATTGGCACTGTGTTGGGCGCGCTGTATGGCGGTTTCACGACGTATCAGAAGGTTGAGGAGATTGCTGGCCTTGACCTTAGTGCCTATGCCGCCCAGATGGAGCAGACCAGCGCCAAGATCGAAACGCAGGAACGCCTGCTGGAATCCATTGAGCAGAATCTCAGGGATGCCAAACAACTGACCTACGACATCGAGAAGCGGGTGAATGACAAAATTGTGCGGTTCGAAGATAAAATGGACAAATTCGAATTGAAGGTGGAAGCCACCAAAGCTGACCTAGAGGACAAACTGCAAAAGGCTCTGGATAACCCATTATCGGGGAACTGAAATGACTGACTTTGAAAAAGCAGATTTAAACGGCGACGGCAAGATCGACGCAAATGAATACCAGATCCACATTGAGCGCCTCCGTCGTGAGATGGAAGATGAGGACGCAAAGCGTGACCAGCAAAGGAAAATGGTATGGTTCGCGTTGTTTGGAATGCTGGGATACCCGTTGTTTGTGTTCGCGTCAGGGGCCTTGGGCTTTGACAACGAATCCAAGATTATTGGCGATATGAGCGGCGTCTACTTCATGTCCGTTGGGCTGGTGGTTTCAGCATTCTTCGGCGCAGATGCCTACGTCAAGGGTAAGGAAAAGAAAGGAAAAAAGGATGGAGATGAGTGACGATCAAAAGCGGGACCTGATGGATGGTCTTGCTGAAGCCATTGAGGCGCTGGTAAGCCCAGATGATACAAAGCGTCGCAGAGTGGTGGGGGTACTTCAGTCTATTTACAACTGTCTCGCCAGAGACTGTAAGGGAGACAACCATGCTTGAAGCACTAGGTCCAGAAATCGCCGTCATGGCCGGAGGCAGCGTCCTCGGCATGGTCTCTAAATTCATCAGCACCGGCCAGAAAGCCAAGGCTGAAGCGCAGCGTCAGCAGATGGAGCTGCAAAAGCATCAGCTTGAAATGATGCGTGGTGAGCAGGAAGTAAAAGCCGCAGACCAGAAAGCAGCTACAGAATCTGCCAATGCTGCCGCAGCTCGTGTGGGCGTGGATAAGTGGTCTCCGTGGGCACGCCGCGTGTTCGTGGCGGCAATGCTCTACTTCGGCTGGCTGCTTCTGACTGCCGCACAAGGTGGCTTTGATGTGGTCGTCCCGGTCGAAGTGACCAAGGGCTTCAACTTCCTCGGCATTATCGACACCACCAAGACCGTGACTGAGTTTGTCCGCTTGGAGAATGCCGTTGTGGCATTCGACTGGATCAAAATTTCGATCCTCGCAGCGGGCAGCTTTTACCTCGGTAAGAGTTAATGGCCGAAACCTTAAACACACACCGTGCATCTCAGGACGGGGGAGTAGGCCACCAGTTTCGAGCGACCCGGTACTTGCGACCCGTGCTGGCCGGGGTGGTCGTTGCCAGCACCCTAACTGGTTGTGCAGAATTGCGACAGCTTACATATACTGAAGAAGAACGTAGGATTTACGGTACACTTGAGCTAACCGACTGGTGTGGACGCCAGCCCGATATGGTCTGCATTAGGGAAAACTGATGGACTACTTTCTATGGAACTTACTGCTGACAGTCTTGATTATAGTAGTTGGGTATTTTTTACGAGAAAAAACTACTGAGCTTCACCGCATCCAGATTCTTCTAAACAAAACAAGGGAGGAAATGGCCAGGGATTGTGTGACTCGTACTGAATTACACCGACTTGAGGACAGATTGACCTAATGACTACCAAAACCTTTTTGCAATGGTCGCTAGTAGTTCTTATATTGTTGTTCTTGGTCGGTACAACTGGTTGTGCACCGATAGATCGTTTCGCGGCACTGTAAAAATACTGAAAATAAATACTATGAGGATAGAATGGAGTGTTTTGATTTGAGGGACTTGTGGAAAGACATAGATACGGCCAAAAACAAAGGCGAGATTATCCATGCTCTTCGTAAGGTTTTATCCCATTACGGCATGCACACAAACATGCCGAAAGAGACGTATGAAAAGCTCGAAGCAGCTACTACGCATTTTCATCGTTGACGGAGCGGCACATGATCGATGAACCGCCTACTGTTGGGCAGATGTTGGAAGGGGAGGTATTTATTCTCGACGGCGAAAAATACGAGGTGCTCGAGAATAGAGGCATGAAATACGTATTATGTAAGCGCCGACGCGATGGGGATATGGTTCATCTTGACCAAAATTACACTATCGAGTTTGTTGGGTTATAATCGACGGTATGTCTAGATCATCTTTACGCAGAGCCTCTAAGGCAGATATGCCTTGTAATAAGCCTAGACGCACGACCGGGCATCCTAAGAAATCCCACGTCGTAAAAGCGTGCTCTGGCGGTAAAGAAAAGGTCATTAGGTTCGGGCAGCAGGGCGTATCTGGGTCTCCGCATAAGAAAGGTGAATCAGAAAAGAGTCGGCTACGTAGAAAATCGTTCCAAGCGCGACATGCTAAGAACATCGCCAAAGGCAAGATGTCGGCGGCCTACTGGGCTAACCGCGTCAAGTGGTAACTCGTTGATATTTAAGGATTTTTATGCAGAAGTCATTCTCGCCTTGTTCTAGTTGTAAGACTCCCAAAGCTTGCGCCGCGGCCGGAAAATGCTTGAAGAAAGCGCCTAAAAGCCCGCTTCGTGGTATGAAAGACGGAGGTATGCGTCGCAATGGGTACTGATAAAAACTGGATTCAGGATGCCATCAAGAAGCCCGGAGCCTTACGAGCTATGCTCGGTGTCAAAGCTGGTGAGAAAATACCTCTCAAGAAGCTGAACAAAGCCGCTAAAGCTGGCGGTAAGCTGGGTCAACGCGCTCGTTTGGCTAAGACGCTCAGGGGCTTCAAGGCGTGACAGTTCGTAATAGGCCGTCGGACTCAGTTATTTTCAACGAGTTTGTTGGCCTAACAAACGTCGTATCTGAGGAGCGGCTTAATAAGAAACAGCTTCTTAAGGGCGACAATATTGATATCGACGATGCTGGTCAGATCCGTCGTCGTCGCGGGTACAGAAAGCTCGCTGACGGTCAATTCCATAGTCTGTATTCCAACGGAACTAAGACCCTCGTAGTTAAGGATGGGGTACTGAGCCGGGTTTATCCGGACGGCACCACATCTCCGATAAAAACTGGTATAGGCGCTGAGCGTTTAGCGTATGTCACTGTAGCGTCAGATATATATTTCTGTTCCTCTACTGCTTCTGGCATCGTTGCCGAGGACGACACCGTCGGCGACTGGGGGGCTACGACTTCCGCAGGCCAGTGGATCAGCCCGGTAGTAAACCCGTCGGACGAGCTACCTGAAGTCAGGGGGCGGTTATTCGGTAAGCCCCCGACCGCTACATCCTTGGCGCACTTCAACGGGCGCATCTATCTGGCCGATGACAATCTGCTGTGGGCCACGGAGCTGTTTCTCTACAAACTAGTAGATAAGACCCGTAATTTTATTCAGTTCGAGTCTAAGATCACGGGGTTGGCGCACGTCCAAGACGGTCTATACGTAGGGACCGAGACCGGTGTGTACTTCCTAACCGGCGCGTTCACTGAAATGCGGCGTATTAAGATAACGGACGCCGGCATGATTCCTGGCTCGGTCGTGTACACGCAGACCGACGCCATTAGCGACAAACCACAGGCGGTGGCGGAGGCGGGCTTCTTCTTGACTACGGACGGCCTGTGTGTTGGTTTACCTGGCGGCGTATGTAATAATTTGACCCAGGCTAAATACCTATTTCCTGAAACTGGCCACATGGCTTCCATGTTCCGATTTCAGGATGGGGTAGCCCAGTATGTAGGCGTTTTAGATAACGCGGGCACCCCTACCTCGAGGGCTCGAGTAGGGGATTATGTTGATGCAGAAATTATTCGTTTCTCAGGAGCATGAAAATGAACGAATTACAGAAAGCCATTCTCGATGGCAATTTTGAAGTCGACGGTGGCCGAGTACTCGTTCCGTCACAGCGTTTGACTATTGGCGGCGTTTTTGAGGGCGAGATTGTCCGTAACGGCGAAGTTATTGATCGTTTTGAAGATCATAACTTAGTCGTAAACGAAGGTCTGAACCATCTTCTAGATGTTGTTCTGCATGGCAGTACCCAAGTCACTACCTGGTACCTCGGTTTGTTTGAAGGTAACTACACTCCTGTAGCTGCCGTAACTGCCGCGACGATTACCTCTGCTGCTACTGAGACCACGGCGTATGACGAAGCTACTCGTCGCGAATTCACTGAAGCGGCCGCTTCTAGCCAGAGCATCACCAACAGCGCTAGCCGAGCCACGTTTACTTTCAACGCTACCAAGACCTTGTACGGCGCGTTTTTGGTAAGTGCGTCAGCTAAGTCGGCTACTACCGGCACGTTGTTCTCAGCTGCTCGTTTTGCTTCTACTAAGAATGTAGATAGCGGTGACGAATTGTTGTTGACCTACACGTTCTCGGCAGCCTCTGCATAAAGTTAATAGGCCGGGGGTTACTCCCGGCCTATTACGTATTTAGAGAGGGCTAAGATGCCTATAGTAGAAGGCGCATTAACTGATACAGCTAATGTTTCATTGGCTAGTGTCGGTGAGCTATCAAGTATAGTATCTGATACGGCCAGCATCTCACCGTCTAGTGTCGGCGATCTATCAAGTGCGTTATCCGACGCGCTTTCTATCACCCCTGACTTATCTTTGACTCTACATCTCACACAAGATGAAGAGGTGCGTATCTCTCTAGTACAAGTCCTTTCTCGGATATTTTCCGTAGAAATGCAGCAGTCTTTTCGTACTACAGGGGTTCTGTCTCTAATAGACCATGCACTAGCTTCTGATTCTGTAGATATAAGCGAAGACGCAGCTGGAATCTTAGCAGCCCTACTTATTGACAGAGTAGGGGTGTCATTAGTAGCTGCGCTAAAACTAGCAATCGGCGGAACATACGAGGAGTCGTCAGTTCTTTCGGACAACGTAGCTCGCGCATTTGCAGCCTCGGTGACGAATGGAGTAACGCTCTCTAGTTCTACCTTGGCGCATTTGTATCCCACGGCGGCTATTTTAGAAAGTGCCTCTGTACAGGATACGCTTGCACCTACTTTCTCATTAGTTGTGGTCTCCGAGGACGGCTTAGATATATCGGATGACCAGATTCTGAACTTCGTGTTTAGCTCCGAGGTTACTGACGAAGTAGAGATATCGGCGGCGTTTAGTGCCGGTGATAACCTAGTAGCCTGGGCCGTTAATACGAGAACCGGCTCAGTTTCTAGCTACCTGAATTTCCCTTTTAATAGCTTCGGATATATGGGCAACCGGTATTACGCTGCCTCTAAAGACGGGCTATACGAGCTTACTGGGGACGATGACGACTCTACGGATATCGTGGCGACCATCCGCAGCGGGTTCCATCAGTTCGGCGGCCCGTATCTAACATCGTTGGATGCGGCCTATTTAGGAGTCAGAGGCGACGGTGATTATGTTCTGAAGATAATCACAGCTGATGGGCAGACCTATACCTACTCCGTTTCTGCCCAATCTATGCGTACTGCTAAGATCAAATTAGGTCGAGGTATGAGCTCGCGTTATGTTTCTTTCGAGCTTGTTAGCTCTGGACAAGATTTTGACCTTGAGAGCATCGAGTTCAAGCCAGTAGTCTTGTCCCGTCGTGTTTAACCCTAAATTCATAAACCCACCGCAGCACGGGACAGAGCTATTTCGCGATGTGGCGCGTGTACCCGCGCATTTTCGTGTCATAGGTGCAGATCCTAAGACTCCAGAAGGGCAAGCGCTATTAGCACAGTACAGAGCGCTTATTCATTCGTTTTACGTACGCCAAAGCCATAATCATTCGCTTTCCGGTCTATCGCAGGGGGCATCGTCCGTTACATATGGCGGCGTAGAGATGCGGTATCTGAATCAGTTCGGTGTAGAGACTGTATATGTCGACTTCAGTGTTGCACCTAAAGAAGAAAAAGAAGAAGGAAAAGTATTCGAAATTAATCCCGGCTTCATTTTCTTCCACGATGCTGGGTGGGAGTACAAAGAGGTCGCCCCACTCGAAGATCCTGCAACAGGTTTCAAGCAGGCCGGTCTTAGTTCCAGTACGCTGGCCTTTGATTATGCGTTCCCTGATGCCACATATGGCCCCACTTCTAAAGACGATACTTTTGATAGCACCGACCCTTCGATCGGATTCCCCGGGATATATAGTTGGTATTCATCCGACGGCACTTCTACTATCCAAATCCCCTTCTCCGTTAGAGGGGATGATAATAATCCCTACACAACTACGGTAGACAATGTAGTTACCCATTCAGTAAAGACGGATTGCACCGGCATATTCGTAAACGGCGTGTATATGTTCGCCGGAGTGCATGACATATGCGGGGCAGCGGTGAGGGGTGGGAACACACTAATCGTGGTGTATTTTGAAACGGAACAAGCGTACGACGACGTTACGGATATATATTACGATGTGTCGTATTACAGCGTCCGCGTGTTTAGTGGGGTATTTACATCCGAGCCCGATAGCTCAGGTGTTTTTACCCCTATACCAGAGATAGAGTGGGGTAGTGGTAGGGATATATTAAAACAGAAGCTTGAATATCCATATGAAGCTGGGTACACGTGCTGGTATCCCCCGGCGCCCGATACACATACTGATTTTTATCAGGCCTTGTTTAGCCAATATTTTTTCCATTTTTCTCCGGACGCCAGTACGTGTTCTAGGGTTACACACGTGTATCCTAGGGAAAGATGTGATGCGTCTGGAGAAAATCCTAGATTCTATACGTCCTCTCATATACACACTATCAATATACCTGCAGATCTATCAGAGGAAGCCGCGCCTACAGTGACAGAGTTTTCCCCCGAGCTGATGTCAGCATTAGAAGGGGTATCTAGTGTGCTACGCAATGGAGTAAAACAATCTTTAATAAATAATTGGCCAGATAACGTAGTTACGGAATACTACACCCCAACTCAGTGCACCAGTGGCGATGATGTACTTACATCTACCGATACTCTCGCTCAAGGCGAGTATATGATGAGTACTTATATCGATGATACCCAGTCCTTAATCCGTCCGTTGTGCTGTGGGTACAATAATGCCGGTGAGCTGCGCATATTGTGCGCCACGAAGACAATAGGGCCGGGAACATATGCTTCTGATTACTCCGAAGACTGGAGCTTTACTGTTACTTGGGAATCCATTGGTTATTGGCTTAACCCAGGGGGTACATCAGAGGAATGTGGGTGGATCCAGACTGGGGAAACATATACCTACTCAGGCGGTTTAAGTAGTAGCGCTTCGTATTATCACGACAACACATGGGGGCACGCCATTTACGACGGCGGTATGGTCCTTTTGGCGGACCTTGACGCTAAGGTTGGACAGGTTGTATATGTTCCGACGACAACCAGTTCTGCATATTTCCCCGGTTCTGGAAATGCCACCACCGCCACTGTTACTGGTACCACTGTAAGCGGGCAGTACGTGGAAACTACGTATATGCAGCTGCTTGGAGTGGATCTTCGTGCCGGAGTAGCGTTTGTAGATAAATCAAAAGTAAACACCGTTACAGCAGGGTTGAGTTCACCATCTATTACTGAGGTAGTCTCAGTGTCTCCGGTAGGAACTAAATATTGGTTTGCGGTCAGCGCGCTTGTAAAAGCAGCTTATGTACGGCGGATGTATTTTTCACCTGATTCCGCTTATACGGGATATGTCAGATCGATCAATACTAGCATCAGCAAAAGTTTCCGGACCGCTGATGGCCCTAAAGAGCAACTTTTTTTCTACGAACCGAGTGTGAGCCACACGGTTGATTTGGATTTTGTTCGAAACGAGCAGGAATCTTCGTCTTCTAGTTCTTCGATAGCTGACCGAGATGCGGCATGGGCAGCGGGGGACTTACAGGGGACTTCTAGATATGCGTTGTACACAACGCACACTACCTATGCGGACGAGGTACAAGATGGATACCCGCCAGTACCTTATAGTACATGGATATCGGTTATTAGCGGCTTACCAGAAGAGTATATTCAAGCCATGCTACTCCCTCCGTGGTCAGACCAGACCCTAAGTATAGGGGGTACCGCAGGTATGGAGCCCCCAACAAGTACGTCATCGTATGTTATAGACGCCGAGTTGAACGTGGTATCGCCGAGATTCATGTCCGGCCCACCGTCGTGGGATATATATCTAAAAGCTGTCTATGAGTCTTGGGAAACGTATTGGGACGAGTATCTACATAATAATATGCTAATGTACCAAGGTGTGACGCTAGATAAACACATTCTCCTATCATCGGCGGACGGCAAAATCATTGTAGCGCCTAGTTTTAGAAACCAATACGCGAGATTTGACGCCACCATGCACGGGTACAATGTGAACAGCCATCCGCTGGCTGACGGGCAGCAAGTTGTGTATATGGATCAGGTCTATGCTGTGTCCCCCGGCACGGATGAATTTGGAAACCCAGCATATACGGTCCTGGATATATCCGACACCGCTAGCTTTTCCCCCGCGGGAGGGGCATTTTTGACCGATGACGTTAGCGAGCTAGGAAAGGCCAGTTACGAAGTGTGGGCGACCTTCTGGGGGTTTGTGCCAGCAGCGGTTGGGTCATAGGCTAGAACCAACCGTGATATACTAAAGCAGCGTATTTTAGGAGCTTACGAATATGAGCATAGGTCCATCATCTCCAAATTGGCTGTCCATCGGCAATTATGGCATTACTTCCGATATGGATAGTGCTCGTTACTATGCCCAAAACGCTACAGCCTCAGCTATCTCGTATGCTAACTCTCTGAGAGACGCGCTAACAAATCTAGCTCCTGATGTAATTACCCCGGAGTTCCCTACGGTTGGCGGGGCTCCGGCGATTGAGGTTACAGAGGCCCCAGAGCTAACAGAGATCTCGCTTAATTTCCCTTCTGCGCCATCGGATTTCTCACACACTCTGTCCATCGATACGTTGTTCCCGGAGACGTTTGATGAGGACCCGCCGGCACTTATTATCCCTGCCGCGCCTACCGCACCAACTGATTCGGCACCGAGCGCCCCGGCACTGGCCACTATCGACGATGTACCTGATTTCCCCGGCGTAACTTTGCCGTCCGCGCCAAGTTTGTTGGGCGTAAATACCTATAAATTTGATGGCGTGGATATTCCTAGTTTCTCTGAGGATATTCCGGAGTTACAAGTGGCTGCTCCGTCCATTGTTAGCTACACCCCGGGCAGCCAGTACACATCTGCACTTCTGACCTCCGCTGTTGATACGCTGCGGGACCAGATCGACAACGGCGGGACCGGATTGACAGCGGAAGCCGAAACCGCCTTATGGAATCAGGCGCGTGAGCGCGAGGCGATCTCTGCAGCAGACGCTCTGTTGGAACTAGACCGTTTAGAAGTGCTCGGATATTCGATGCCTACGGGCGTATATCTGGATTCGCGGTTAAAAATCACTACCGAAATGCACGCCCGTACGGTGTCATTAAGTCGTGATATTGCTATCGAAAATGCTCGCTTAATGGTAGAAACCGGCCGCCAAGCATTAGCTCAGGCGGTCCAGTTAGAAAGCACCCTCCTTAATTACAACAACCAGATCGAGCAAAGGGCGTTTGACTCGGCTCGGTATGAAACTGAGGCCGCAGTATCTATCTACAATGCCAGAGTACAAGCTTATGCGGCGTTTATCGACGCTTATAGAGTCAAAGTTGCTACGTACGAAGCTCAAATTCGTGGGGAAATGGCAAAAGTAGAGGCATACACTGCAGAAATGCAGGCAGAACAGGTTAAAGCAAACGTGAACGCCTCACTGGTGCAGCAGTACGCTACTCAAGTTAATGCGTCCTTGGCTGAGATCGAAATCTACAAAGCTAGTGTGGATGCTATCAACGCTAAAGCGGAGATAGAGAAGATCAAATCTGAGATTTACGCTGAACAGATCCGTGGATATGTAGCTAAGATCAACGGGTATACGGCGCAAATCGAGGGCTTTAAGAGTGTGGTTGCTGCCGAAGCTACTAAGCAGGACGCATATAAGACTAAGGTGGATGCGTACGGAGTTAAAGTAGCTGCGGCGTCTAAAAACATCGATTCTAGAATCGAAGAATATAAGGCAAGGCTCGCGGCAAAAACGGCCGAATGGCAGGGGTATGTCGCTAAAGTAAACAGTGAGGGCGAAAGAGCTAGGGCTATCTCGTACCAAAATTCCGCGTCCATCGATGCCTATAAAGGTGCTGTGGCAGCCGAAGCTTCATATAATGAAGTCCTGACTAAACAATGGCAGGCTTCGTTAGAACAAGCGCAACGAGTAGCCGAAATCGGCGTATCTGCTGCCAAAGCAAATGGCGAGTTAGCAGCAACGACGCGTAGTTTGGGGCTAGACGCTGCCAAAGTCGGCGCTCAAGTATCCGCCCAGATAGCCGCCGCAGCACTCAATGCAGTAAGCTTCTCAGGCAGCGTATCTTCGTCTAGCTCTGAGTCTAACTCGGCCAGCCAAAGCGTCAGTCACAGTACATCTTACGACGCTGATTTCTAGTAAGGGTTTGATATGAACAACATTCAGAAGAACTTTAAAAAGAAGAGCCAGCTACGTCGGGCTAGCCCCGGAGTTGTTAAAGGTCCAGGCGGCCCTGTAGACGATATGGTCGGGCCCGTAATGCTGAGTTCTGATGAATATGTTCTCCCTGCTGACACCACAGCTGCCGTAGGAACTGATAATTTAGACGCTCTGGTGGACGCCACTCATGTACCGGCTGAACTTCAAAGAGAATTGGAGATGGATGTAGATATGGGTAAAAAGAATATGCGGATTGCTCTTCGTGGTTTGGCTGACGGCACTAGAGATGCGACGATGGGCGCCTCAGATGACAGTTATGTGCTGATGGAGGCGCAAAGGCAGTTGCGCGATACGGGCTCCATCGATCTTAGCAACCCTAAGATTTTAGACTTGTACGAACGCGGATTGATTGATCAACCGGCGCGCGGTAGTGAACTTTTTGGCACCGCCGATCAGATGGAGCAATATAACGCGTTAAAACGCAGAGGTGTGATTGGTGGCATGGCTGACGGGCGTAGCCCGGGCTCAGACAGCGGGTTCTTTAGCAGCCTTCGCAATATCTTTGGTTCGTCTGATGAGCAGACCCAGCCGCAAGAACCTGTTCGTACTACCCCATACCTCGGTACTGGGCTCCTCAACCGAGCCGTACAAGGGTTACAAAATCGCAATAGTCAGATACAGCAGCAGCTCGATATGATCAATAAGGAGTACCGGGGTATGGCCGATGGCGGTTCGCCCCTCCGTATGGTCTACGCAGCTGACGGATTTCCGCCGCGCATGGGGCCTAATATGCCGATTGAGGATGAGATTGCACGTAATGCTGCTAAAGATGTCGCTGCTCGCCGAGCAGCCGATGCGGCTGCAGAGCAGGCGCGTCGGTCGGCTACCTCCGCGGCAAATCGAGCAGCAACCGGTGGTACGGCTGCAACGGCTGCCGGAGGCCCATCCACTTTGCGGAAAGTTCTAGGCATCGGTGGCAAGGTACTTGGCCCTGCGGCGCTTGCTCTAGAGCCTACGGATACGGCCACGGATGAACAGATGGACCAGTTGGCGCGTCAATACGCCGAAAAGAACGGTACATTTTTCGGTGGTAAGCGCCCAGAACAGATCGAGTCTGTGACCAGAGTCCCGGCGGTCTCGCCGCAGCCTCGGGTAGAAGGGCCTTCGGTAGGTCGGCAGCCGGGGGCAGCGGCTGTGCCGGGTACCTCTTCTACATATTCTGCTTCGCAGGTGCTCCGTAATATGCCCGTGCCAGAGCCGCGCACTGAGGATTTGTACGCTTCTCGTACGCAAGATATCAATGCTTTGTTCGACGCCCGCATGCGAGAAATTGCTAGCTCCCCGCTACGCACTAAGCGGGATGTTTATAAAATGCAGGAGCTGTCAGAACTAGAGCAAGCGCGCGCAGAAGCTCTGCGCCAAGAGGCGGACCGTATGGCTACACTTCGTGGCCAAGATGTTGATGTTGCAAAAGCCAGACTATCTGCTGTTGGTAAAGGTGACGAAACTGCAGCGCAGCGCCGTACTGCAACTCGAGGAGTTCTGAAAGATGTTCTAGGAGATGAGGGGTACGCGTGGTGGGAACGCTCTAAGCGCGAGACGTTTGACCCTTCTACTGTCGAACGTATCAACAGTCTAAGCCCAGAAGATCAATCTACGTTTGCACTTAACATGGAAGGTTTGGCCTCCGGCAATTTCGAACAAGTCGGGGGCGGTGTCGGACCGGCGAGCACAGTAGGCGGTGTATTAGGGTTCCTTAGTGGGGGTAAAGGCAAGCTTGGCTCCGCCGGTGCCGCTTTAGACAAGGTGCTTGCTAGAGCCCCAGGCCCGTTGAAAGCTATCGGTAAAATGGGCGCGTTTGAAAAAATATTCGGCAAACTAGGGTCGACGGTCCTAGGTGCGTTTGGTGGTGGGTATGTCGCCGGGGAAGCGGATAACCGAGCGCTTGGGAACTCCGTTGCGCTGCCTATGATCGACCCTCAATCTGGGGACCTTGTTACTCGGGATGTGTCATATAGGGAGCTTGTATCCATGACCTTCCCGCAGCTGTATAACTACCTGACCGGAGCTGACTACGCTATTGCCGGCAACAGAGCGGGTGAACTTGCACCTTACCAGGTCCCATCAGATACGCAGCAGAGAGAAAGATTGCGCCAACTAGGGGCAGACATTCAGTACATGGGGCCTCGGATGTAAGTATATAATACTAACATGCCAACCCCTCCCCAGTTTTTCTCACCCCTGAGAGCGCAGGTACCTGAAGGCCAAACCGACCTTACAGACCATTTGCAGCTTAATAGGGGAGCGCCGCTAGGAGCGACTAGAGCCCAGTTAGAGCAGTGGTACGCCAGAGAAACCCAGCGCCAAGCGCAGCAGACTCCTAGCGTTCTACGGGCTCTTGAATCACCGAGAGCCCAAGTACAGCTTGGTGAGGCTCATCGCCGCGCCCTTGAGGCAGAGGTAGCAGGTGATGAGGAAGCTAGGCTCAGAGCGCTGCAGGATATAAATATTGCAGAATCTAGGGCTAGGGCTTTTCAGCCTAGCGGTGCCACAACCGCTGAAGAAGCCGCTAGAACTGGGGATTGGGCGTCTTACTTCGCCAACACCGCCGCCAGTGCTGTGGGGTCTACATTTGACCCTCTTGTCGGCGGTATTGCTGGCGGCCTTCTGCCCGGGCCACTCCGCCCGCTGAAAGCAGCTATTGGTGCCGCTATTCCGTCATACGGAACTATTCGTGGTGCAGAGCAGGCCGACATTGCCTATGACCCTACTCTCCAAGGTCTTACTGCTCAACAGAAACTTGACTTAGCTAGCGAGTCTGCTCTGGGACAAACTGCTTTTGAAGCGGCTCTTCCCGGGCTTATCGGCGGCAGGGTTCTTAATCGCCTTCCTAGATACGCATCTATTCCCCTGTCAGCCGGCGTAGAAGCAGGCACCGAAGTATCCCAGTTTGGCATTGGCGAGTTCGCTCGTGGGCAGTATGTTCCGGATCGCCCTAACGCTACTGCGCAAGAATACTTAGAGAACCTTTATGCTGGCGGCATCGGCGGCGCCACCCTCGATATCTTATTGGGTGGCGGTAGGCGGCAACCGTCTATCCCTCAACGCGAATCAGGAGTTGAATATGGCTTGCAAGAAGAAGGGCAAAGGCAAGACGCCGCCGCGCCGGTAGCTTTAGGACCGACCAGGCGCCAGAGTCTAGAAGGCGTCGAGGATATGCTGCCGCAGGCAGCGGCTATCGATGTAACTGAGTCGCAGGGCGCTAGTTTCTTGGAAGAGAATCTTGTCCCGCAGTTACAAGGACTGGATTTTACCAGCAAGCGGAACTTAGCGAACTACTTAGATAACAACGCCTTGGGTTTCGAGAGCATGACTGCTGCGCAGCAGAACCGCATCTTAGAAAACCTAGCCCCTGTATTCGGATCTTTTACCAAGGCCCGTAAAGTACTCGATTACTACGCCCAGCAGAACGATGAGATGGCGCAGGCGACTGTTTCACCGTTTGGACAACAGGTTGCAGAAGCAGCGGCTGAGTTCGAGCCAGGAATGGCCGCACGAGAGACCGCACCGCGGGAACGGTATACATATTCTGAACCTACTACAGGTCGCCCGTTTCGTGCTTTCGTCGCTACGGAAACAGCTTCTGGTAAAAAAGTTACTGAAGCCGAGGCTGCCAGACAGGCTAGGTTTGGCGGTACTTACGCCCGTGTTGTAGGTTTTGGCGACGCCGCCGAGCAGCAGGGGCAAAATCTAGAACAGCTGTATAACCAAAGACTTGCCGATATTGATAGCCGTATCGCTCAAAACCAAGCTCGTAGGGGCGAGGATCGCAGGCAAGCTATTCAGTCTCTGCAGGGGGAACGTTCACTGATTGAGGCTACCCGTGAATCTCAAGGTATTAAAGCAGCCCTTAACCAGTACCAGGTTATCGAACAAACCGATGCCGAGGCCAACCCGCTAGAAGCTACTGACCGAGAGTTCGCCCAGATGGGGCGTCTACTAAAGAGTGAGCGCAGAGGCAGAGGAGAAGCGAGTAGCGAGTACAACCAAAAAATCCGTGACACTCGCGTACGTTTCCGCATGCAGGATGGGAGCGTCCGCACGCTATCCGCCGAGTCCATGTGGAAGACGCAAGGCGACAAAGAAGGTACTGGCAGTGGCGAGAATTATGCGCGCCGTGCCCAGAGACTGTTCAGCGAGGCGGTTGCGTCGATTCTCGCCAGACCGGACGTAGCCGGTGTAGAAACAAACTTAGACAGTGTTCTGCTAGACCGTAAAACTGGGCTTCGCGGAGCTACTCCGGTAAGCGCCATAGACGCCGAACGCTCAGGCAAGATCGTAACTAGGCTGCAGAACGACGAGAACAACTACTCAAAGCTTCGTAGTAATATCGAGGCGCTGGTAGAACTGTATACCGCTACTGAGACTAACGATCCAGCTACTGCGGGCGCTGTTGAACAGGCTCTTATAGATAGGTACGAAAACGCTGCCACTAGATACGAGAATCTAGGAGCTGAGCGCGGAGTACCGGCCGATGCGCGTGAGCGCAACAGGCTCAGCAGGCTCATGGATGCTTATTCCGCGGCCTTGGGACGGATTAACCCCAGAGAAGATTTCGATCCCAGTCAGCTAGAAACCACCGAGCCTGGGGATACTGCTCCTAAACTCGGGCCTCGTTTCGCAGAAGAAGATACTGGCATGGCGCTTCAAGGCGCTGAGCGCGTGGGTCGTACCGCCCCCGCTATGCAGGCAGAACAGAAAGCCCCGTTGCCGGAACCTAAGCTTGCCCCGGGCGAGAGGGCGGCTCCAACTGCGTTGGCCGCAGAAGAGAAGTCAAGGTTATCCAGCAGCATGGAAGACTTCGCTCGCCAAGTTGCTGCTTTGGCGGCGACTGAGGAAACCGGACTTCCCAAAGCCGCCCCATCGGCTGAGGCGTTCATCAACAAGTTCTTAGAACAAAACCCTGATATGACAGCGGCTGAGCGCGAAGCGCTCAGAGATTGGGTGATTCAGAGAGCGTCGCTGCAGGAACCTGCGGCTAAGGCTGCTACGAAAGAGCAGCAGCAAGCGGCGATTGACGAGATTCTCCGTACTCGCGGTCCAGATGTGGTTGTCGCGTTTGAAAAATTCGCTGATCTGAAAGCGGCTGGCGAATATGAGATGAATCCTAAAACTAAGGAACGCTTCATCCGCATCGCAATAACAGCAGCTGATCCTACGTCCGTAGCTTGGCACGAGTCACTGCATGATTTCTTCCTCACCCTCGGAATGGAAAAAGCGGCGCGCAATCTGAAAGCACAGATGCTGGCCGTAGCTAGCTCCCCGTTCGTGATGAATCAGCTGCGTACCTTATTGAAAGGACACCCAGCTGCCCTCCAGCAGATTAAGGATAGTCAGGAAGAACGCTTAGCGTATATGTATCAATTCTGGGCTGCCGGTCAGCTGTCGCTGACTCCAAAAGCCGAGAGTTTCTTCCAGAAGGTTGCTGCATTTTTCAGAGATCTGTTCGGAGTACTCTCTAAGGACGAGAAAATCGAACAGGTTCTTGTAGCCCTACATAAAGGCGAATTGACCGACCCCAACACCGTGACTCAGGTACTCCGTGAGAAGGGCGTAGAAACCCTGTCGGATAAACTGGATAGAGTAGCGGCTCCGTTTGCCCGCGGTATGAGCAAAGTGTTCCGCTCTCCTACCGACCGCCTAAGAGATACTGGTGTCCCTGAGCTGGTAGAAGTAGCAGACATGTTCGAGCGTGGCGTGGGTCGTGAAGAAGGCGGGCTGGAGTTCCTGCAGGCACGCTTCCAGCAGGAAGGCGTTTTCGGCAACCGCTTGCAGGATATTCTCGAAGGCACGACTGAGCAGCAGCGCAAAAACGCTGTTACGAATCTTCAATCGATGAAGAAGCCAGAAACTCAGCTTGAAAAGGACCTAGCAGAGCTGTTCTCCGACCTATACACCTACATGGACGAAGCTGGGGTCATGCGGTTTGATGCCGAGCAAGATCAATGGGTGAGAATACCTAAAGTAGAGAACTACTACCCGCGTGTCTGGGATAAATCTACAATTTCCGCCAGACGAGGGGAATGGGAAGCTCTGCTGAACAAATACGTCCCACCAGAGCAGGCTAGTGCCATTACTGACGCTATTCTCAGTGGGGACGGTCGACTCGAACTGGCCGAAACCGAGCATCACCTGGGGTTCACTCCGTTCCACGCTAATGTGCAGGACCGCTCTCTCAAATTCATTAACGAGAGCAACGCCGCTGAGTTCGCTGAATTTCAGTCCAAGGATCTTAATGATGCCGTCGGCGGATACATTAAGCAGGCAGTGCATCGAGGGGAATATGCCCGTACTTTCGGGAATAACGGCGAAGTAATCACTAACTTATTGTCGAAAGCGGCGGATACCGGGGTTGACCAAGTGACCCTAGCAGAAGCCGCCACCAACATCCGTGCACTAGAAGGGTCTCTCGGCAACGATATGTCGGTACGCATGAAAGAGATTCAGGCCTCGGTCATGACTCTTCAGAACATGGTGTTGCTACCGTTAGCTATTTTCTCTCAAATGGTAGACCCGCTCGGAATCGCTGTCCGTACGGGGAACATTAAAGAGGCTGGCGAAGGATATAAGCGTGCCCTCAAAGACCTCCGTCGCACGATTACGAAGGATAAGAGCTTCGACTACGACCGCGAAATGACCAGAATGCTGGGGATTATTAACGAAGACAGCATGATGGAGGCCATGGGGCAGACATACGGCAGCATGTATATGACTCGTGCTACTCGTAATATCAACAGAGCGTTCTTCCGCCTCAACGGTATGCAGGGGTGGAACAACTCCATGCGTATCGCGGCTACTGTAGCCGGGGAGCGCTATGTTATTCAGTACAAGGATGACGAACGCCGCATGAATGAACTCGGGCTTCGCCCGGAAGACATTCAGGTGTCGAATGATGGCAGGTTGATCGTAGACGCAGATACTCTAGGACCAGAATCGTTCAAACGAGTGTCTCAAGCGATGTTCAAGTTCGTAGATGGCGCGGTTATTCGTCCGAGCGCCTCGCAGCGTGCTACGTGGATGTCAGACCCTAGATTCATGTTGATCTCCCACCTAAAGCAGTTTGCGTACTCGTTCCAGAGAGTGATTCTAGCCAGAGCGCTGGCGGAGGCTAAGCAGGGGAATGACCAGCCCATGCTCATGTTAGCTGCATACGTACCCGTTATGTTCGCGGCAGATATGGCGAAATGGGTGCTTACCGGGTCAGTGCCGCAGAACTGGGATTTCTACGACCACTTCGGGCACGCAGTAGCCCGTTCTGGGATTCTCGGTAAGTTTGAATTTGGCGCAGAGGCTATTGGCGATGCAGGCCGGGGCGGTGTTCCTGGGTTCAGCTTTGCTGGCCCGACCGCTGAACACGCCGTTGATATTGCAAATTGGCTTACTGGCGATCCACGGACCGATTTCGGTGACGTAGTAGCCCGCACCGTTCCGGGCGCTAGATTTGTAGTTGATTAAGTCTAGAAAGCTTCTCGGATAATTCTGCGCACTCTACGCACAGAGTTATTCCGGGAAGAAGTTTACGTCGTGTTTCGGGAATAGGCTCCTCACATTCTTCACAGAATTCGTTAGACACGCCAGCATATTGCTTGCGTAGCTTTATTGCTGCTGCGATATGTAGGTCGATCTGCGTTTGGGCGTCATCTGCATCATCGGCCATGTTGTTCCTTTGGTGCCTAAGAGAATCGTTTCTTATTCCATAATTTGACGATTTCTCTTGTTAGGGCGTCTCGTTTTTTAGCTAGCGCCTCGTATTCCGCAGAGCTGTCTTCGTAGAAGTGATACCCTTTAGCAGCCCCGGGCTTTTTCGCGATTATAATCATCTTTTTACAAACTAGCGCCAGCTCCTTGCGGAGCGGCGCTAAATCTAGGGTCTCAAATGGGTTCATACCGGCCCGAAAAATAGCAATGCTAGCATAAGAATAACCACTGCCATCATAGTAAACAGAACAACGCCATAGCTCTCCTCTTTCTTTGGAGCCGGGGCCGGCATTGTACAGTCAACCTGCGGTAGTTCTGCCGCCTCGGGCATAGCTGTTTCAGCTACCTGCGGCTGCGCCGGGTCAGCTTTGGGTTTCGATACTTTGGCCTTTTTCTTAGCAGTTTTGCGCGGACGTACTGGGGTGTCCAGAGCTTTTTCCAAGCTCCAACCACGGTGCATCCTGTTATGGACAAGCGTAGGATTTAGTCCTCTCTGCTTAGCAAGTTGGCTTACGCTAAGCTCGCTTTCTACAACCGGCTTCTCTTTCTTAGCCATTTGTCTTCTCCTAATTAACGGAGGAGTCACCTACATGGTGCTCCGAAAGTTTTTTCTCAGTTTCTGAAAGCTGAGTTTTAAGGTTGTCCTCGACAGTATCGAGGTATTTACGCATTCCAGAAATAGCCTCTAGGTATGCCTTTAACGAGACAACGGCGAGTACCATTTGAGGCTCGGACGGAGCCCCACTATTCGATTTTTCAGTCATTTAAACGTTCCTTCGTTAGATAGTGTGTGCTTTTCCCTAGTGGACTTCCATGTAAAATGGAGTAGCCCAACTATAGTAAACTTGCAAAAAGTAGTCAACCCCTGTTGCGCAAAAAATGTTGCGCCTTTATAATCCGCTCTATGAACAAAGAACTGCTGATCAAGAGAGTCGGGGGAGTAGCTAGGTTAGCAGACCTCATCGGGGTCACGCATCAGGCAGTGTATTCTTGGCCAAATCCTCTGACTCAAAGAATCCAGGATCGTGTGGCTGGCGCTCTGCACCGTAACCATATGATTGACCTTTTGCCCGACCCGTTAGACAATCCTCCTGACAGCACTCCTCCGTCGCTGTCTTCAACCTCTTCTCCAGAAGGTTAGATCTTTACCCCCTCTTTTGAGGGGGATTTTTTTGCAGCTTTTCGATTCTTCGTCGTTCTTTAGTGTCTTTGATTAAATAATAGGCAAGTATGGCTGTAGCCAAAACTTTGTACCCTGCTGTAACGGCTCTGGATACATTTACTATGGCAAGTGTGACGGACATATCTTTGTCCCTACTTTTGAGAAAATCCATGCGGCCACTTCTTTCCGAGTGATAACTCGGTCCATAAGCTGCGTCTGTGTAAACGCGTTCATCCAGTCTTTATTTTCAAAGATAACCCCTCCTTTTGGGCAGCCTAGGATCACCGCGATTGACCTGCCCTCGTCATAGCGGCTGTTTAGCCATAGTTTTTGTAATTCTGATAACCCTAACCGGATCGAGTCGCTGCGCACTATTTTTGGCACATATTTATACTCTACCCATAAGTCTCCTAGATCGCCCGAATACCAGACATCGGCCGTACCGCCGCGGTATGGGTTGTTTGTTTTTTCGAAATACGTGTGAGGTAGGTACTTATGCACCCCCCGAATGAACGTTGTTTCAGGTTTTGAGGAGGCCACAGTAAACCAGTGCTTCGTGCGTGGCGTGCTGAAGGTCTTCTAAATCACGATCGTTATCGATGGTAATGTCGCTTGGCTGGACGGCTACGCCAGCTTCGCTGGCGTGCTGATCGTTTTTATCTAATTTCCTACGGATGTGGATAATCGTACCGCCCATGTCGCGAATCCAAGCGGCTTCGTTTTCGAACCGCACGTCCGTGGCTATAGCTAAGCTAGAGCCTGAAGACAACACGCGCTGTTTGGCGATCGTAACCCACAAGTCTGGATTGACCAGTTCTCGCCCCCACTCGGTACCGAGAGTCTGCATCAAATACCTTGGGCTGACGCCCAATGCCGGAATTACTTCCTCTTTGTGGTCAGTCCAGTACGGATCTGACATGTCGATCCCAATCTGACGCATCATGCTACGGATTGGGTCGGCGAAACCAAAACAATATCCGCCTACTGCGGATACGATAAAGTTACCTACTGTGTCCTTTCCGGATCTGGCCTTACCAGCGATTCCGATCAGAGGTGTGCGCATAGTTCTCCGCTCCTTTGGGCTAATATGAATATGTTCATATGTTGCGCTTCCAAAACTCTTTGAACTCAAAAACTCCGCCTGAAGCTAAAACAAATAAACTAGCGGCAGCTATACAAATAAAATAAAAAGGAGTAAGGGCTAAGTCCCATACCCAACGAATGGCTTCAATCTTTTTGTTTTTCATTGGCTTTCTCTACGTAGGTGTCAAGTAGCTCGATGGCTTGTAAAGCAGTCAGTTTATCTAGCTCGGCTCTATGGTTCTTTCGTTTGGTAGAGGCGGCTATTAATCTGTCTGCTGTGCGGACTCTGTTTAGTAAAGATATACGAAGTCCAGATAAACTAGGAGAGTTCATTCGTTAGCCGCCTTTTGTAATGACTCTAAGCGCTTCGATAGCTTTTTGTACTGCTTATCAAAGTCTTTTTCGGCTTTTTTAGCCTCGTCTTCTAACTTTTTGATCGTAGCTGCGTGATCTCTAGTCAGAACGTGGATATCGTTTATCAAAGACTTAATCTCGCTCTTTGCCTGCGTAGGAGTTAGATCCGCTTTAGGCGTCTCTGGTTTCTTTGTTTCGTCGAACGTAATAATAAGACTAGGTATATGCGGCATAGCCCCTCCTTGAGTTTAAATCCGGTTTTTAACCAGACCGGAAACTGGTTCCACTGAAACTATCGCTTTTCGTACGTCGATACATCCGGCTCAGTACTCAAAAGCCCCATAGCTTCACCACGAAGCTCCATGTATACCCCAAGTTCTGCGCCTTCAAGAGGACGAACAACGCGGAATTTAGGAGATGAGTACTGTACGTGGGTATCTAGCGTAATTTCGGTTACTACACCAGTAGGAATAGTACGATGCTTAGACGCCAAAGAATGTACGTAGGCATCGAACGGCTTCATAGCGCTCGGTGACACGGACATTAGCCATAGCGGCGGTGCTTCTCCATTTTCAAGAATAGGAGCTACCGCTAGAACGCGAGTGTTCTTACATGCTTTGCCTCGACCGTTCGGGGACGAGCCGAATTGGTTCATAGGGCAAGTAGCGCAAGTAGTAGACTGGACATTCGGGCTGTTCTCAGACGGAATAAGCATGGACGGTTCAGAACCAATAGCAAAGCACGCCGGTGGAACTGGTTTGTCCTTATTGTACGGGCGATCGTAGAACAAATTTGTTGATACAAAGTCAACAATAACTACATCTACTGCTTCGCCTTCATTACCATCTGGGGTAATAATGGACATGTTGCTATTAAAACGAAGGCGATTGCCGGTAGGCGCTGAGATGCGCTTAGCCATGTTCGCTACTTCTGCAGCAAGTTGTTCTTCATATGACATTGGTACGTTTTTTACTTCGCGACTCATTACTTTGACTCCTAGTTACAGTGTGCGTAAGCTGATCTTACGCTGGACAAAGGGCACAACGCCCGGGATGCTGCCTTTAGTTTCAAACAACTCTCGGCAGCCAGACACAGATGGTCTACGTTCCAACAAGTGGTAGTATTTCATCTTGTGAATGTAATCATAAAAATCGTCCCAGTCTTCGACAGACGGCTTGACGCTTTCGGAGATCGAAGCGGTTGCCTTACTACCAGTTGACTTGGTTACGTTTTCTGCTTCCATAAGCGTGATCAACTCACGCTCGACTTGTTGAATATCTTCGTTTACCTGTTTTACTTCCTGTTCAAGCGTACGCTTGAACTCGCGAAGCTGATACATTCTGTCGATCGTAGATCCTAGTGTAGCCATCTCATTTTCTCCAACATTTAGGACACAGTTCTTTGTGCTTAACAGCCCCTTGCTTAACTTCGATTTCTCCGCGACCACCGCAAACAGGACATACGCGACGCTGTAACGTCTCATATGCTTTCTTTATGGTTTGGAATTCATCGATGTTGCCACCTCGATCGGGGTGACAAGCCATAGCTTTGCGCTTATAGGCTGTGCGAATTTCTTCGTCAGAAGATTCTTTTGTGACACCTAGAACTTGATACGCGTCCATACTTGTTACTTAGTTACTTAGTTACTTTGAATAACACTCGTCCCAGCCTCCATCTGCTGATAGAGGCAACCCTTGCGCCCATACTGGGCATTCAGACATGATGTTAATCATGTCTTCGTAACACCGCTCCGCTTTGTCTTTTGGAGCAACTGCTACAATCTCATCGTGGGTCATCGTCGCAATGCGGTATCCAGCGTCGTGGACTTTCAGCATGTGTTCCGCAATTACGCAACGGGCCAAGGACTGTACGACATTTTCAGTCAGCAGTCCACCATAAAGCTTCAATCTAGCGCCTTTTTTACCTAGATATGTAGTATCAGTATTCACAAACCCACTGGCGGACTCTTCAACTACTGTATGCAGATCAGGGTAGTGTAGAAACAGCCCGCTTGGCATCTGGATATATCCTTTGTCATACGACATAGGGCCAAAAGTTCCAGCTTTACCTACGGTCATAGCAAAGATGACTTTGTCCATTTCCGCCCATAGTTTAAATATCTTGTTGTTTGTGTATCGATAGATGTTAACGATGCGTTTGCACTCAGCTAAACTCATGGCGACGGGTGGACCCATGGCACCGACCGCTAAGGTGTTCTGGAGTTTGGCCGCCCCCATACCGTAGCCAAGGCCGAGAACCGCGACTTTACCTACAAATCGTTTATCCCCGTCCACCTGATCCACCGGTACACCATAGATAGCCGATGCCATGAGTTTGTATACATCCTGCTTGTTGGCAAAAGCGTCGACAACGTCGGCTTGTCCCGCTAACCATGCGTTAATGCGTGCTTCGATCTGAGCGGCATCCGCTACAACCAGAACATGCCCCTTCGGGGCCAGTATTGACCTTCGAAGCTCACCGCCTCGAACAAGGTTCTGAAGATTCATTTTGTTGCCGCCGGACCATCGATGGGTATGCGCTCCGCAATAATTCAACAGAATAGGAAATTTATAATTTCCTTCACCGGCATGCAGGAACCTGTTGGCCCGAGTCTCTCCAATCGTAGATTTAGCTTTAACACGAGCCTCGCACAAAGCTGCAATGCGTGGGTTTTCATGTTTGAGAAGCTTCTGGAAATCCAGATCGCTTTTAGAGAAGGCGAAAGTACTTTTTCCAGTAGTAGGGCTAATCTTAGTCGGGGGCTCTATGCCTTCAGCTCTTAAAAGCTCGGCAAACTTGTTATTGCTGGACAACTCTGACGTGCCTACGCCAGCAGCGTCGATAGCAGCCTTCTTACTGGACACCTCCGCCTTTAATTCTCGTTTAATACGGTCGGAGTCTAGTTCTAAAATTGGCTCACAAAACATACGCATCGTAATGTCTACGAGACGAAGCTCGTTGTCCGGCATGTAATCGTAGAACTTCCAAAAAAGTTCGTAGGTGTCATTAACATCGTCTATACAGTACTCGCCAAGAGCTTCCGCCTCTTCCTCAGTTAGCTCTTCTTTGCCCTTTGTATTGGTCAAGGCGTGCGCTTTAACCTTACCGCCTAGCCCATGCAGTTTGGCTAAAAAATCGAGGTTGTGACGGAGGTGGTGCCCATGAATAGCCCGGGCCATGGACAAGGTGTCCAAATAAAGACCCGGCACTATCCCGTACCGCTGGTACAGAATAAAACCGTCGAACGCTGTGTTGTGGCATAAAACAGCGGAGTTGGCCCAGTCAATAGCGTACAGCGCAGAGGCTATCTCATCCTGACGGGAGTACCAGTAAGTGCCCCCCGAGCCGACCTTAATACCAACGCCGTGCGCTTTGAATCGCTCGTCACGAACGTATTCAGATGTGTTCATCTTGCCAGACAGCGTATAGTCCTGCGAATAAAAGGTTTCGAAGTCGAGCGTTACGACTTTGTACTTTTTATTATGGAGCTCAATAACTCCGTCGTTATGCTGCATTTTTGACCTCGGTAAAATGCTCTTTCAAAAAGTCAAGCATGCTAGCTTGACGTGCATCTTTACTTAACAGCTTGTTATATACGTCTTCTTCAATCGTGCCTTTGGCTAGAATCACGATCGTCTCTGTACGCTTAGTCTGCCCTGCACGGTAAATGCGCTTGTTACCCTGAGTAAAGTGTTCAAGGTTGTAAGTAGGGCTAGCCCAGATCGTAGCACTGCCGCGAGTAAGGGTAAGACCGTGTGCCGCACTCTGCGGATGGGCTAAAAGAACTTTGTAAAATCCAGATTGAAAATGATCAACTGCGTCTTTACGCGCTTTGTCTGATGTTTTCCCATCAATAACAGTGTAAGTAATATCACGAGATTTAAAATGTTCGATCAGCTGGTCGCGCTGGTGCTGCCAGTTGAAAAACACAACACTGTTATCCCGCTGCTCGATCAAATCGCAGATAAGTTCGTAACGACTATCATCTACAAGTGCGTATTTACCTTCCACCCCGGTATAAGAAGCGCCAGAAGCGATCTGTAGAAGCTTAGTCACCACGCTTGCTGCGTTAACAGCTGCGATAACTTCCCCGTTTTTCAGTAACGTAATTGCTGCTCGCTCCATGTCTTTATAGGCAGCTTGCTGCTTTTTAGACATATGGTATGGGCGAACGTATGTGAAATTTTCCGGGATGTCGATGCACTCTTCGAACTTATGGCGAACAGTTATGTCCGTTAAAAGATTGGCTACGACTAACTCAGATCCTTCTTTATCAACCCATTGAACCATATTTGGTTGGGGCCCTACTTGTTTGGGCGAACAAACGGCGTTTCTAAAATTAAAAAACGAAGAACCTAGGCGTTGACCGTCATCAATAATAAACACTTGGTGCCAGACATCGGCGATAGTGTTTGAGTTTGGAGTGCCGGTCAAGCCATAACGATGGTCAAAATGTTTTTTAATCTTGTTCAGTGCTTTTGAGCGCTGGCTAGTACGATGCTTGAACAAGGAGATCTCGTCCACGATTAGCGTATCGAATTTTGCAAAAAAGCTAGGATGCTGTTTGGCGAGCCACTTAGTAGCGTCTGTATTCGTAATGTATACATCGGCTTCCATAGCAAACGCTTTTTCACGAGTGCTGGCGGTAGCTACGGACGTGACGATATGTGGAGCAAATTTACGGAAATCGTCTTGCCAAGCACTTTGAAGCAAGGACTTAGGAGCAATGACCAAAGCGCAACCGCCGCCTCGCTTACGGCGGGCGACATACGTTTCGATTTGGACGCGTGTTTTGCCGGTACCTGGGTCCGAAGTATCAAACACACGGTCGTGCTCAAGCATAAATTTTACGCTATGCACTTGGTGGTCAAATAACGGAGGTGCCGACATATTAAACTCCCTGGTTACAGTGTCCGGTGCCTTTAGGTCCGTAAGGGCACCACTTACAGTTAAACATGTTTGGTTTGGCTGGAAACTCTTCGGATTGAGTTATTGAACAGCCACGGATATTGAATCCAGAATGAAATCTAAGGCCTTGATCTCTGGTGTATGACATTCTGGTAATGTCATCTTGATCGAGGTACCACAACTCGACTTCGATATTTTGAAGTTCTGGATACCTCATAAACGTGGCTAGCTGATACAGCTGACACTGTTCAGCATGCTTAATCTCGTTACCGAATTTCCTACCTGTTTTGTAGTCGACCACGACCGCATGAGTGTCAGACAAATGGACAAGGGCATCTAGCTTGACTCGTAGCCATACGTCAGCTGATGTCCAGCTGGTAGGCGCCCAATCGGTCGTGTACCCCCATTCGCCTTCCAGAGCTACTTTTCCCTCGCTGTACATCTGGCGGAGCTTTACGAACTCCTCTTTGAACTTAGCTAGCTCTGGAACCAGCTCTACGCCGCCTTGCACATAAAGTTCAGCAGCTTCGTGAATACGTGTACCGCGATCATTTGCGTGCTCGGTTTTACCCGGAGGTAAAGGACGTGGAGGTTCAGGGATACGGTCGATGTAAGCCAGCTTGGCTCGAAAAGGACACTGTTCGTAGATTGAAAGTCTGGAATAGCTCCAAGTAGGAATATTGCTCATACTGCACCTTGTTCATGGGGGTAATCGGGAGTACGAGTATACTAAAGAAAACTTGGTAAGTAAACTAGGTTTCTTCTTCTGTGGTCTTTACTTCGAGGTTAAGTTTGTCCTCTAAGTAAGCGGTAATTTCTTCTCTGTTCTCAAAAGGGCTGTTGTCGATGGCCGTCATTACTTCATTGAGAGTAAAGTTGCTTATGCTGTTGAAAAGATCCTTTAAATGAGTTCTGGGTACCATAACTACATCGTCTTCTTTATCCTCTTTCCAAATAGGTTCCATAAATATAGTCTCAGTAGATAACGTCTAAAATAAGGTACGGGATTATAGTCAGCATAGTTAGAGCTATGATTGTAAGAACATAAACTTCCCAGTTTTGTTTCATTTTGCTAGCTCTTTTCTGACAAATTAAACGCAGTAACTAGCCGTTTAGCACGTAGCGCGTATTTCCTTGCTAACTCATCTGTGAGCGGTAAGGGGTCTTCGTCCATCATGTGAATTCGCAAGATTTCCACATAAATCTGAAACGCGCGTTCGTTGTTGCTTTGTTCTTCCATTAATACAATTCCCAAAGTTCAAGCTCCCAGTTTATAGGAGACTCGTCTTGATAAGCGAGTTGGAAAGTACCTTCACTTATAACCCAAACACTGTCACATACATCCACAAACGGCTTTGCTTCAAAGAACCACCATTTACCATCTTCGTCTTGGGCCATCCACTTCGCCCATTCAGGGACTTTAATCTGTACTGTCAGTTTCATTGATCTTCCTCTTCTTCCTGGTCTTCAAGATATTCTCGGATTGTTTCGTCACTTGTAAGATACTCGTACTCAGCTTGCAGATCATCGTAGAGGCTGCGCATAGCATCCCTAAATATTTCATGAGCTGCGGAATAAAAGTCGGTAAGCTCATCGGCTAATTTCTCATCCATAGCGTTGATTACTTTTAAACGAAACTCATCTTCTTCGTCGTGATGGATTAATTCCCACGTATCGTGTTGTTCGCTAAAAAGAACACTATTTGCGTGAGAATAATATCCATGTTGGTGACAAGACAGATTTACAGCTCCGTTTTCTTTTAGTAGACGGCGAATAAACGGATACTCGTCGTCGTTAAAATAAAACTTAAGAAAATCGTCCATGTCGCAAATACTGCCTTCAAAACACGCGCCGTCACCTTGCGACCAAAACCCAGAAAAGAAAACGCGCTCGACTTCAACTCCGCGACTGCGCATGCGTTCTGTAAAGTTATTTTCAGTACCTTCCCACCAGTCTTCGTGATCTACGAAGATCAAACGGTTCTCTTCGATCTGCTCGTCAGTGATCATTTAAACCCCAAGTTTATGTGACACAACGGCTGAAGTTAGGGCGTTTAGATCGACATCTAACTCATCTACTACGTTGGCTGACTTACGTGTAGCCGTCTGTTTGTGACGAGTTTGTGCATCTTCAGGAAGAAGGTCCCATAGCGGCGGCCATGCTTTTAGTGCAGGAGCTAGCGTCTTGTATGAATTGATAATGTCTTTAACGCCAGCTTCAAACTTTTCGCTTTGGGCTTTAATTTCTTGAGCTTTAGCTACCCAGTTTATTAAAGGCTCGCGGTATGGCTCTAACACTGGGCGGTGAGCAAATAGGCCATCTAAATCTTTAACTGCTAGATTAATCTCAGTGTTGCGGTACGTATATTCACTTTGTACATACGGGAACAGCTCTTTAAATCCTTGCGAAGTGGAGATATAAGGCCATACCACCGGATTACCGGTTGTATACTCCTTTTCTACTTTTACGCCAGATACAGACAGTACATTGATGGTAGTAATCTGGGAAAAGAACTGAGTAGGAAGCTTGTTAATAGTCTCGATGTACGGAGACATAAGTGCTTCGTATAGATCTTTGTTGAATGCTGCTGGAAAAGTATCTTTGTGCTTTTCCATTTTATCTATGTAAATCCGTCTGCCTTTTTTGAGGATTTCATCGCGTAGTTTTTGGGAAAAATGAACAACTGCCATAAATATCTCCTTAATTCATTTTGACTACTTCGCCAAACGGTGCGTCATCTGTTCCAGTTGTAACCCAAAGAACTGGATAATCTGGCTCAAGGCCAAAATCGCTGCAGTAAAGGTCAGTAAGAAAAACACAAGCCACAGGGTTAATATCTTTATCGGCCATGTAGTTAAAGACAGGAGAAAAGGCAGTACCCCCTCCCCCGTGCGGACGGATATTGAGTCCATCGTCAGGGCCATAGGTCTCATAATGCGATACCTCCGAATCA
>Ga0208161_1000255_pt1 | contig 30388 bp, 53 predicted proteins | sample CB_VirMetaG_3_FD_184538 | JGI IMG/M metagenome (GOLD analysis project Ga0208161, IMG submission 184538) | Freshwater to marine saline gradient viral communities from Chesapeake Bay - CB_1508_1S Viral MetaG (SPAdes) (version 4) | ecosystem: Environmental > Aquatic > Marine > Coastal | place: USA... | reverse complement strand
TTGGAGAGAATTTTAAATCTCTTTCTAATTGCTGAGCCATAGCAATAATTTTATCTAATTCAGTATTAAGTGAGTTGATTTGAAAAGCTCCAGATGTTGGAAAGTCTGTAGTTCTTTCAATAGCTAAATCTCTATAAATTGTAATAATATCATTTAATGTTGCACCAGATCCACCTAGTGTAATAGATCCACCACCAGTTTGTCCTGCTCCAGATACCGAATATTCTGATGCTGTACTTGGTGATGCAGCAAAAGTTAATTGTGTTGTACCATTAAATACTTTTAAATCTGCATTAGCAAAAAATTCAAATGGAACAGTAAAGCTAGTCTGTCCAGCTGTTGCAGTATATTGAACTCGAGGTTCTGTATCAGATATAATTATAGCCATTAACGAAGTCCTTTTTCTATGTCATCAAATAACCAATCCAAATACCATACATTTTGAAATGGTATTAATCTACGCACATTACGTGCTGTGTAATGATTATATTTGTTTGCACCTACATCATACATAATATCAAACACATTATAAATTTGTCCTGCTGATGGGCCTAATAATCCAACTTTAGATTTCATAGAAGATCCATAAGGTTTACCTTCACCAAACATTGGAGCTATACCAATTCTATTATCTGTTAAAGCTTCAATAGATCTATTAATATCTGTGTAGATTCCTGCTAATCCAGATCTATCAAAACCATTTAATAATTTTTGAGTTAATGATAATTTAGAATAATCTTTACCAAATCTAAACTCATGATAAATAGCATCAATCATCATACCAGATCCTAATAATAAAAATGCTCCAAATAAAAAATCCATATCTTTTTCTTGCATACCTCTCATCAACATTCTTTGATTAGCAGCCATAGCAAATTTTTTAAACTGAGCAATAGTAGATCCTAATTCATATGACATCCATAATGGAGTATCACCTTTGCCTGGAGTTACAATTGTAATATTAATATCTTTATTAAGAGCTGCACCAAATGCTTGTTTAGCAGCATCATCTGTCCATTCAGCTGTATTAGCCATAAAATTATGTTCTAACTTAGTACCATGTTTTTCAAACTCATTAGCTATTCTTTTTGCCATTTGTTCATCAATACCGGAAGATGCTAATGCAGTTTTCCATTTATCAGCTAAAGGATTACTTTTAGACCATTTAATAGAATCTTCAATTATTCTAGATCCAATAGTAACTGATGCAGCACTTTTCATAAATTCTGTCCATCTAGACATCATGTTAATATACATAAAGTTAAAGTTTGCTGCTTTACCCATAGCACCTTCAACTTTAGATCCCATACCAAACATATCTCCAATATCAGAAAATAACATAGCTCTTTGACCAGTAATCATATCAACTGCTTCTGCAAATGATTGAGCTTCTTTTTTACCAAGTTTAAAAATACCTGTTCCATTTTTGCCTGATAACATATCTGAGTACATTTCAAATTGTGTTTTAAATCCTCTTTCAATACCAGAGGTCATAACAGTTCTAGCTACATCTGATACTGCTGCCATAAATCCTGTAAGCATAGTAAGAGCATTATAATGTTTCATTCCTCTCATAGCTCTAGAAGTCCAATGATGAGGATTAGCAGGTAAACCAAAAGTACCTCTAACTAACTCTACAGAAGATTCTAAATCTTCTAATACTTGATTTCTTTCTTTAACAAGTTTTAATTTTTCTTGTTTATTTTTAGCTAAATTAATTCTTTTATTATATTCTGAAGCAACTTGGTAAATACCAGGACTTGTCATTGATTCAGATTCAGAAATATATTTAATACCTAAAGCATTAGGATCACCATATTTTTTAGTAAATAATATATCTGGAGATATTTGTCTGTAATAAGATTTCATTAATGAAAAAATATCACCAACAATAAAATTGTTATCTATTAATTTAGCTTGTGTTTCTGGTAATAAATTTAATTCTCTAGCTCTAGTAGATCTAGCATATCTAGGTCTATTAAAAGCAAATCTTTCATAAATAAGATCATCAACATTATCTGTGTATTTAGTTTTTTCAAATCTAATAAAAGGAAAATGATTTGATAAATCTTCTACTAATTGATTTAATTTTTTATTATTAATAACTAAACCACGTTTAATAAAGTCTTCTCTAATAATTTCTTTAAATAAATTTTTATTATTATCGATTGCAGGTTTATTGTAAATAATATTAACATAATCTTCTACTAACTTATCTGCTCTAATTAATCTTTCTTTTAATTTTTTAATTTTATTTGTAATTTCTGTTGCTGTGTATTGAGAAGTTTGACCATCTATTTTAGATTTAAAACTAATAGTTCCTTCTTTTTTTTTCTTTAATGTATCTAATGCAGATTCCCAAAATTTAAGTTCTTGTTCAATTGGAATTTTACGAATACCAAGTTCTTGTACTTCTTTACCAAGTGGGCCATAAACTTTTTCTTGTGTAATTCTAGCAGCAGCCGCTACTTCTGGCACTTCATGTTGCATTTTATTTAATCTAGCTTTAGCAACTTCTGTACCAAATTGTGTAATAGACATATAATCATTATTAAATCTATTTGATAAATTAATTCCTAATTCAGTAGTTGGTGATTTACCTTGTACTCTTTTTAAATAAAGTAAGTATTGATCTTTAATACCTTTCATAGCTTCTATATTTCCAACTTCCATCATTCTTAATTTAGTTTCTATAGATGCCTCAGATGCTTCAAAACCATATTGTTTTGTATTTTTTAATTTTAATAATGGAGTATCAAGAATATCTGCAATCATTTTTCTTGCATTTAATGATTTTGATTTAGCTAATCTAAATACAGGTGTCCATGGGCCACCTTCACCAAATATTCCTAAATTAGTTTTAATAAATTCTTCACCTTCAAATTCTTTTTTAGGTGTACTTTGAATTTTATTTTCTGTTGTAGCAGCTCCTACTGATCCAGGCTTAACTTGTTGATTAGGATCTACAAAATTACCATCTTGATATATTTTATTATCTACAGTTTGTTTTTTAGGAGTATTGTATGCTTTATCAGCTTGAATAATTTTATCTTGTACTTTAGCTCCAATTTGACCTTTAGCCATTTTATTTAAAAGATAAGGAACACCATATCCTCCAGCTACAACCCAAGGAACATATTCATCTGGTCTTGTAGGATCTAATACTTGTTTAGATAATTCTTCTGCTGTAAATGCTGATCCAAATACTTTTGCACTTTGACCAAACTTAGATGCTAATAATAATGTAGATGGATCTAAAAATGCACCAGTTATTTTACCAATATGATACCAAGGACTTGCATAATTAGTTTCTGCTTGTATATTTAATTTATTTATAATAGCTGTAGTTTCTTCAGCACTTCTACTAAACATAAACATATCATATAAATCTTCATAGTTTTTTAATCTAGGATCTTCTTTTGGATTATATGTTTCATCTGGTATAAAATCTTGATGATTAACCATATGTTCAAAAGCAATACTAGTTAAATTTTCATCTGCAAATCCTTTAGAAAAATCTTTTACAGGATTAAATTGTACAGGATTGTTTCTTTCTTGTTTTAAACTTTCTGCATCAGCAGGTGTAAATGGATAAGCTGTCATTAATCTATTTTACCTAATCTACCACCAAAAGAATTAATACCTCTAGTATATCCTTCAAAAATCATTTCATCTAAAAATAATTGATTATTAGGTGGATAGTATTGATTAAATGCTTCGCTTCCCATTTCATGTTCAATCATAAATTTAATTAACATATTCATTTGATTTCCATCAAAAAAGTTAATTGCTGTATCTCTAGTAAAATCAGTTTTTTCTTCTAAAGCATTTAAATAGTTTTCGCTATCAACTGCATACACACTTAATATTTCTTCAACAGTAGGATTATTTCCATATCTTTTAGTAGTTTCATTTTTAATTAATGTTGAATTATTAATCATAACTTTTACACCTGCTCTAATAGAATCTACAGGACTAGCAAATATAGCTGCTTGATTACCTGTTGATATATCTTTTAATTCACCATCCCAAGTTTCATCAGTTTTCATAACTGCCATATAGTTATTGGTTCTTAATGTTAATGGTAAATCTTTATTTTGATAATTATTATAAACATATTGTCTATATGTTTTTTGAATATTTTCTTGAGTATAAGAAGTTTTATGTGGTGGTGTTCTAGCTTCTAATAATTTTTGTTTATCAGTTATTCTTCTATTTCCCATAATCTGTTGATCATAAGAAACCATTTCATCTATTTCGTTATTAATTTCAGCTGCTTCATTGTAGTATTTTTCAACATCTATATCTTTACCTAAAAGTTTAAATATAACATTAAATGGTTTTACTTCTTTTGGTACATCATCAACTATTGGAAAATCTGGATAAAATCTATAATCAGATGCTTCAACAAATGTTTTAGTTGTTGCAAAGAAAAATTTTTGTAACCATTTTTCTGTAGCTGAATCACCATCTATAAATCTACCTAATTTTTTATTCATAAATAAATCAAATTTTTTCTCAGCTATTTCTTGAATTACTTGCGCTCTAGAAGTTGGCATACCTTCAATTAATTTATTACTTCCTAATCCAGTAGGATCAAAATAATTATCACCTTGAGTTAAATTAATTAATTTTCCTTCATGTAAAATTTTTGCATGATAGTTTGGAACTTTTTTATCTTTGTTATCAATACTATAAGTACCTGCAAATTCTACAATAAGATTTTTATAATTTTCATCTATTACTGTTTTCATAATAGCATTAATATCTTTAGGTGTTTGTTTTTTACCACTTGGAGCAACTGAATCAAAACCAAATCTTTCAATTTGTTCTTCTTCTGATAAATTAGCTTTTAACCAATTTGCTTGAGCCATTAATGCTGAATCAAAACCTTGACCAGTAAAACCAACTTCTTTTTCAAAACCATGTTTAACCATACTAACTTTACCTGTACCATTTAATCTAGTAGCAGAATAACCTTGTTTATTCATTGAATGTAAGGCTTGAATAAATCCTTTATAGAATAAAGTTTTACCTTCATCAGTTGTTAAATCAATATCTTTAGCTCCATTAATGTAAGCTAATTGTGTTTTAATATTATCTAATAATATAGTTTGTACTTGTGGTGTCATATCAAGTCCTTTGTACCAAAGACTAGTACTTTCTGGGATAAACATATGAGCAAATTTATTTTTTCCTTTATTAAACATTTTCTTTAACCACCAAGTATCTGTATTGATGTCTTGCATTTCAATTGCCCATTTCATACTATCAATAGCTATTTGAATATTATCATCTATATTTTTTGAAATTTTTTCTTTATTTTCAGCTAGATTACCTTTATTTTCTAATAATTTATTAAGCATTTCTGCTTTTTGTTCTCTAGATGACATAGCTGAAATACCCATATCATTTGCTGCATTATAAATACTTTCATTTTCTACTGTAACATATGGAAACATATCTTTTGATTTTATAAAATTAAATAAAGCTAAATTTTCATCAAAATCTTCAATCATTCCTGGTGTTTTAAAATTAACATTATAATCTTTATTAATTTTTTTTAGTACAGCAGTTGGTTCCATATTTTGATTTTTATATATTTGCATTACAGTACCTAGTGCATCTTGATTTTTAATATCAGTTATATTTTTATCATCAATTCCTTGTCTTCTAAGTAATGCAGTTTTAAATAATTCCATTTGTTCATTACTTTCAAAATTGTCTATTATTTCATTATTAATTGCTTTACTTACTAATTTTTGAACATTAATATTTTTATTAACTATTTCTACAGCTTTAGGAAAATCAGTTTCACTTATTCCTGGCATATTATTAATTACATAATTAGTTGCATTACCATTTGCACCATCTTTAAAAATATTTACATCTAATACTGCTCCAAAATCTTGTTCTCTATCAAGATTATATTTTATTGTAGCATTTTTTAATGAAGTAATATTTTTACTATTGTAATCATCATATAATGATTTTACTTTTTGTATAATTTTACCTCTGGTAAAAGGATCTTTAATATCATTTGCATATTTTTGAAATATAGGATTATCAATATTATCTGGTGTTACAGGAAAATTATCTTCACCTGCAGCATAATTTAAAAAATATTTATTACCATTAACATCACCAAATTTTTTAATAATAGAAAAAACTCTTAGAGCTTCCATATCAATAATATCGCTAGTTAAATTCTTTTTAAGTTGAGAACCAGCTAATCTATTAGTTTGTACTAAAGTTATTTCAGCTCCACCATAATTATGATTTATGGTTTTTTGTAAATCATTACCAATAAAACTATTTATATCTAAAACACTTAAATTAGGATTTTGAGTAATAGTATCTAAATGTGCTCCTGCATCAATTATTGTTGATGTTTTTAATTCATCCCAACCATCTAATGCTCTTTGATCTTCTCTAGCATTATAATTAGTTGTAGCATAAGACATATTAGCTAGATTTTTTTGAGCTAATATATTTTGAGCTACATTTTTAAAAGCACTAGGAGTATTAGCTAAAGTAGTTTTAGAATAAGTATCTACAGCATTTCTCATACCTTCTGGATCAAATTTAAATTTATCTTTTAATTGTAAATAATGATCTCTTGATTGTTGATTAAATTGAAACTGCCAATTAGCTGTTGCATCAACTTCAGCTTTTTGTCTAAAAGCATCAATTGCTTCTGATACAGGTTTAGCAATTGAAGCAAATATTGTTGTATCTGGAAATTTAGGTATTCCAATATTATCAGCTACCGAAGCTTTTAAACTAACTGTTTTTTTACCTTCTTTTAATGCCATTATTTACTCCCACTATATCCTGTTGGATTATCTAAATATTGTGCGTATGAACCTGCTCCATCATATTGACCTTTTGGTACTTTCATAGATTTAGCATAAGCTCCTGTTTTTAATGCTGCAGCTCCAATTGCTGCATAAGCTCCATACTCTTGAGCTTTGCCCATAACTTTAGTTGAATAAATTTGACTTTGTAATTTTTGTTCAGCTCTACCAACATTAATTTTTATATTTGTAATATCTTTAGCAGCTATTCTATCTATTTCACTTTGAACAGCTAAAAAACTTCTACTGTCATCAGAATAACCAGAACCTGCTACAATAGCTAAGTTTTGTTTTCTTTTTCTTTGAGCTTCTTCCATTACATCATTAGCATCTTGTAAACCTTTTAACTGATTATATTTACGTTCAGTTTCATATTCTCTAATAATTGCTTTGTTAGCTGCTTTTTGAGCTTGTATTTGTTGATATGTACCAACAGCTGATACAACAGTACTTGCAACAGCTAAAGTAACAGGATCAGCACTCATGCAAAAACTACCTCCACAGACATTCCTAATATTTTAATTGGTAATGGATCATCTTGAGATAATGTAACAGTTGGACTTTTATCATATCCCAAAAAGAAAAATTCTTTTTTTTCAGTAACAGGTGTGAGGTCAGAACCACCAGTAAAATTAACTTGTTGGACTACTAAAGATTTAGAGGTATTGTCAGCAGCTTTGACAGTTAAATCTAAAGCAGAGTTAAGATCAATGATGGCTCTTGAAATTCTTCTAGGTAAACCAGTTAATGGCCCTTCAGCTAATTCTTTATCAATTGGCATAGTTTCAATTATTGGTGTGTAATTAAATCCTACATTTACACCAGATGCTCTTGGTGTATTTAAAGTAATAGTATCAGATGCCGAAACAGTAAACGCACCTAATGAACTATTTCCTTCAACAGCGTTAATAGATTCATTTGTATATATACCATTTACATTATGTAAAAAACCTTTAACTAAAGTTATTACTGCATTATCTGCAGGAGTTGCTGCTAAATTTTTATCTAAATTAAGATTATAAGATCCACCACCATTATTAGTAACAGCTTGTATTATATATTCAGTTGAATTACCTGCAATTGTAAATGTTTCATTAATTTGTGGATCTGAAGTAAATCCATCAACAGCTAATACAGATCCTGTTTGACTACCACCATTTACTAATGGCGTACCTCTTTGATTTACTGTTGATGTAGTTTTCATATCTAATGTATTACTATCATCATCTGCAAATAATTCTAGCGTATAAACTGTTGTACTATCTAATACTCTTTTAACAATACATACTAAATATTCATTTAATGAAATAATAGAATGAAAATAATCATTATTTCTAGTTTCCCATAAACTCCAACCTGCAATTTTTTCATCTCTTACAGAATGAAATACAGCTAATCTACCAGGATAAGTTGAACCATTATTTAAAAAGAAAGCATATTGTTCTGGTCTAGTAAAGTTACCTTTAATAACTGCTATTTGTTTTGGACTATCAATTAAATGTTGAGCAAGAATAGATACAGATGTAGATTTATATCCATCTTCTATATCGGAATAAATAAACTCTCTTACAGATTTACCATTCTTTTGAACAAAACCTGCTGCTTGATCAAACATAACTGGAGCTGTTCTACTAATACCATAAGGTGTTTGTCTTAATACAGATACGTTTCCAGGAGTTATAGTATTATCATTTGCTCTTGGAATATAATATTCACCACCATCTGTAAATACTTGTAAGTCTTTTCCAGATAGCATATGTCTAACTTCATTAACTTCAGAACCTGCAATATCTAAATCAATTGATTCATCTGCTGCGCCTGTTCCAACATCAAAATTAAAATATTCAGATATTCTTGATGCTAATATTCCAGCAGGTCTAGATTTTAATCCACCTAACCATAATCTATTATTATGAAATGTAACTGCTTGAGGATAACCTCTAGCTGGAGAAATAGCTTCTTCTTTCCAATTATAATGTGGGCCAGTTCCATTAATACCAGCTTCTATAATTGTTGCAGTAACAACTGTTGAAGAAGTATATCCTGTAATTTGTAATTGTTTATCATCAACTAATAAATAACTACCAACATAACTAGATGTAAAAAATCCAACACTTGAAGTAACAGTTCTACCAGTACCAGTAGCATCAGTTGATAATGTTAATGTTGTATCACCATCTTCATATTTATAAAATGGTGTTGCTTTTTTATATGATCCAGAAACTACTATATCTTCTTCAATATCAAAATCAAATGCAGTAACAGTAAATGTTGATGCAGAAGATCTAAATATTTTTCTAGTTGGATTATCTCGATGAGTTATAAATATTGTATCTCCAAATTGAGCATAATTTAATTCAAATAATTGAGCTGTAGTCCAATTGCAGTTTGTAGTATAATTAGAAACAATTGCAGTACCACTTATATTGTAAACATCCATTCTATTATTAGATAAAACAATAATAGCTATTTCATCATCAGAAAATACAAATGGAATTATTCTACTTTCAGCAGCTAATGTAGCTAAATAAGAAGTTCCTGGTCTTCTCATTATTCCACCTTCTGCAAGTAAAGCAAAATTTCTACATTGTTTTGCACCATTATTATAAGCAGGAGTATCTATTCTGTTAGCTAATAAAGGATTAATCTCTCCAGAAGAAAAATTCGTTAATACAGTTTTTAATGTTCTTGCCATTATACATCAGTTCTCGTAGAATTTCTTAAGTTTATAAATCTAGAAGTATCAAGTTTTCTAGTTGTTACTTCAGAAGTATCTATGTTTTTAGATATTAAAAATTGTCTATCAGCTAATGCTTTAAACTCTCTAATCATTCCTGCATCTCTTGCAACTGATCCTGCAAATATAGAAGCTAATTCATATTCTAATGCTACTCTAAAATGAGCAGGAAAATAATCTTCTTCAACTCTATAAATATAATCTAATATAAGTGCATGATTAGCTCCATAAGTATTTACATAGATCATATCTTTGTATCTAGTATATGGAATAACATAATCATTAACTGTAATTGTTATAATTTGTAAAACGCCTGGATCAGCTGGTAACTGATAAGCATATTCATATCTACCTGTTGGTGCTGTAGCTAATAAAGATAATTGTTTTTGATTGGTAGCAAATTTCCATCTGTGTCTAGTCAATGAAGATTGAACAATATCTTCATAAACATTTGAGGCAACTAAAGCTTCTGTACTACCATCTGAAAAAGAAGATATAGGTTGAGCACCTATCATTACTAAAGCTCTTGCACATATATCTACTTTTGATGTTGCCATATTCTCCTAATAAATAAATTGAGGGCAGGAAAATCCCGCCCTCAATAATTTTCGTTAAATGATATTATGAACCATTTACGACAGTTACAGTAGCAGCACCTGTTGCAGAAGACACTACAAGAATGTCAACTGTTTGAGTACCACCATTTGAACCTACGCAAAGGATAATATCGTTTTCTTTTAGTTCATTAGTTGCTGAGTTGAAGTAACCAGATGCAGCTATTGTAGCAATAGCGTCACCATCACTGTAGAAGAATACAGAGTTACCACCAGCTTCAGCAATCTTTTTGATTGGGTTTGAAGTTTCGTAAGCCATTTATATCCTCCTATTATTCAGCACATTTTTGAACTCTTAGACCATTAGCATCGATCTCAACTGCACCTATTGAAAGCATAGATGTAATTAAGTGTGATACTTTTTCTGGAATGTAGTTCACTTCAGTTTTAACATCAGAACCGATTCCTAGACCAACAGCTGATTTGTGAAATGCTAGAGTATTTCTATCACTCGCAGTTGTTGATAAACCAGAATGTACAAACCATAAGAATCCTAACCATCTTTTAGCAGTCATACCGCCTTTAAATGGTAATTCATCTTGTCCTACATACTCAAGTCTAGTGAATTGATCGATACCTAATAGATCAGACCATTGTTTAGGCCCTACTACCCAGTATCTTTGACCATCATCTGGAACATCATTTCCGTTAAATGTTTCCATCATGTTTTTAGCTTTAACTAAAGACATTGCTGTTGATGCGTCTGAGTTTACGTTATTTGCAAAAGATGTACCTGCAGCCATCACATCTCTTATCACTTCGTCAGTTTTTCTACCAAGTGCATAAGCTGCTGATTGTGCAACTACTTGTCTTTCGTCTATGTTTACCTTTAACTCGTCTAACTTGTCAACGTAATCTGCTGCATAGTAATCAGTTAAAGTTGCTGTCACATTGCTGTGAGATAGATCCATTGCAACTACTTCAGCGTGTCTTGCTTTAGTGTTTGCAGAACCTTGTGCAACTTTCTGAAACTTAACAGTATTACCGTTAACGCCATTAACATTTCTTACCAAGTTCTTTAATTTAGAACCCATTCTTTGGTAAGCCATGTGAACTTCAGCTTCGAACTGAGTTATAAAGGCATTTGTTATTGATGTAGCCATTATTAGCTCCTTGTTGTTAAGTTACGTTTATTTACCGATTGTCTTACAAATGCAGAGGATTGTTATCCAGTTAAGGGCAATCATTGAACATTTTTAAGGTCTTAATTGCAAAAATAGATTTGTTTAATTATATAAACAACGCACATTAAATCCATATTTTAGGAATAGTTATAACTTCTCCAAATTCTAACTTACCTTTATCATCATATGAATATGTACCAAATAATGTAATTGATTTATCGTCTTCTTTATAAATCCACATTTGGCTACATACAGCTTTAGCAGGTATTTGATTATCCATATCTTCTTCAGATAACCAACCTGGATCACTAACTGCATCTAGCCAATGTAAATCCTTATTAAGTTTTTTATACTTAAAAGGTTTCTTAGCCTTGTTTATTTTGATACGCCTTTTCAAACAACTGCTCCACTCGTTTTACGTATGCTGGATCTCTTTGATTTGAATCGTAATATCTTGGATCATTCAACATAGATTTTAGATCTTGAATATCTGGTGTTACAGATACTTGTGTAGGTGTTGTTGGAATTGGGCTATCTTTTGTTAACTTCATAATTTCCTCAATTGCTTTTACACCTTCTGCTGTTGATGCAACGCTAGAAAAAGTATTATAAGCATCTGGCGATAAGTTTTTCTTAGACCAAAGCTCAGCTGCTTCTATTCTTTCTTTTGCAGTATCACCTAGTTTTTCCATTTCAGAATTTATATCTGGTAATGTTGCTATTGCATTGTTAATAAACATATTAACTCCTTGATCAAATTGTTCTTGAGATAAACCATTTGATTTAGCAGTTTCTTTCCACCATTGTACTATTTCCATATCATCAGATACAGATACATCTACATTTTCTGGAAGTTCCGGAAGATTAACTTTGTATTCTTCTGGAGCTTTTGACAATCTTTCTAACTCAATATCTTGTCTTATTTGTTTTGAAAGATCTTCTGTTCTTGAACCTAATTTCTTTTCAAGAGAATTATAACTACTTGCTAAGTTTTCTAAGTTCACTTCATTTCTATCAGCATCCCAAAATTTATCTTGTACATATTCTGGTTTAGTTACCGCAGTAGTTTCTTCTGTGGTGACTGGTGCTGTATTTGTAGCATTATCATCTACCATCTTGTTCTCCTTTTTTTATCCTTGTTTGTATTACACCTGCTAAAAATCTCATTCCTTCTAAATGAAATAATTGATTGCTTTCTATATTTGGCCCAGCAACTGCTTCAGTTGTAATTGATTTTATATAGTCGAGGACTTTTTTACCATCCTCACCTTTGAATACACCTGCAAATGTTTTATTAAGATTACGTTCTTCTTCGTCAGTTCGAACATAACCATCAATAGATTTTGCAGGGATTGGTTTTTTTGTCTTAAGACCATCCCAACTCATTATTGTGGTATCTCTCCTTCTTTTGGTGCAGTTTGTAATTGACTAATCTGTTGTACTATCTGCCTTTGTTCTTCTTCATCTCGAATAAGTTTTTCTGGCAAATTCATTTTTTGTGCTAGATACTTAGCAGTTTCATTTTGATTAACAATAACATTAATCATTTGAGGGCCAAATGTACCTGCAATAATTTCATTAAATCTATTAACATCTGATATATCTTGCATATGTTGTGCTTTTGCTAATGGAGATCTTGCAGCTATTTTAACTTCTCTACCATTAACTTTAGGTAATTCTATTCTACCTTGTTTAGATAATAATCTAATTATTCTTTTTAATAAAGGATGAATAAACTCAGATTGAAGTCTGCCAAATGATGAACCTATCTGTCTAGATAGATCTGCCATTCTTTCAGAAACTTCTGTTGCTGTCATTGGAGTTCCTTCTGGTCTTCCAAGAGTTTCCATATATAAAGCTTTTTTAATATTAGCTCTCATATCTTGCAATACTAATTGAGCAACATCAAAGTTAGATGCAGATTGAATTGAATTTAATCCTCTTGATCCTGGAGCTACTGGAATTAATGATCCAGGTACTAATGCAATATTATCTGGATTAATTACTCCATCATCTTCATAAGTATAAACTCCAGATACCGCCATCTGTGCATTTTGTAATATTAACTCAATAGTTAAGTTACAAGTTTTAATTGCTGCCATAGCATTAAATATTGGCCCTCTACCATATACTTCACCAGATGCTTTATTCCATCTAAATACTAAATATGGATTTGATCCTTCTCCAGAATATATTTCTTCAAATATAACTGCTTTAGGATTTTCTAATACTACACAGTATTTATATTTTTCTACATTGTTTTCATAAATTCTATAAACTACTTCTACAATAGTTAAATCTTTTTTCTCTCTCAATGGATCAAAGTATTGTGGCATTATAGCTTTAGGATATAAAATACTAATATGTTCTGGTTTAACTTTTCTAGTTCTATAAACAGTATCTATTTTTCCATCTGGGCCATTCATTAAACAAACTTTAGGCAATGGTATAGCTGTAAATTTAATTGGATTAACAGCATCACCTTCTTCAACTAACATACATCCTGTACCAACTGCAAGATCCATAAATGCTTCATGTACTTCTTGATTAAAGTTTGAGTTTTGTAATACTTCAAAAACATAATCAGTTATTTTATCTAACTGTAAATTAACTTGTGATTTTTGTTCTTCTGGTATTTCTGATCCAGCTTGAAAATCTGCCCATCTTGCAAAAATTGGAACAATACCAGATTGTAATCTAGATGCAAATTCTTGAACACCAACTACTGCTGTTTCATCAAAAATCTTATCAGTTCTTTTTTGTCCTGGTGATTCATCATAAAATGATTCTCTATTTGGAAGACAATATTCATATGCTTCTTCAAATTTTTCTCTCCAATGATCTTTGATAGATACAGCTTCTTTATACTTTTTTAAAATAGCAGTTGCTTTATCTGTAGTATCTACTGTAGGTGTATCTTCAATATTGTATTCCATTAAATAGGTTCTTCCATTAAAAATTTTCTTCTTAAAGATGATCTATAGTTTTTAAATACTTTTCTTTGAGCTGTAATTTTCTTTTCTGGTTCTAAAGAATCAACTTCTTTTTGCATTTCTGCAATAACTTTTTTTTGTATTTCTCTTGGTTCAACATTACTATCAGCTGTAGGTTTTAAATTACCATAAGCATCTATAGTTCCAGATAATCTATCTCTGATATAATTAGAGTATGAATCCAGAGTATTTTTAAATTTACTTGAATTTTTGCTTTTTAAAACTTTTTCTCTAAAAAATTTTCTGTTAGTTTCAAATAGGTGTTGACCAACAACACTATAAACTGTTCTTAATGTTTCAGGTATAAATTTTGGTAAATTATCTTTAACACTATAATTATCTAATCTTAATTTTCCTAAAGAATCTTGAGCAGAATTTTGAAAAGATTCTTTACTTGATCTTATTTTTGAAGCACTAATACCAGAATTAGTATATTGTTTTGCGCTATAAGATTGTCTATCATTATCACCTAAATTAGTAGATTTACCTAAATTATTAGATTTAGTGTTACTAGATTTTGCACTAGATGATTTAGATTTGCTAGATGAAGATGAGCTTCTAGCTTTCTCAGCTCCTCTTTCTCTATTTGTAGATCCATATCCGTAAGGCATTATTTATTCCTCCATTTGTTTTTAAGTTCTATAATTAATACTTTAACTTTAAAAATAATTTTATCTATAAATTTCATCATCTAAATCTTTTTGTTTTTGCTGCGATTGCTTTTGGTTGTTTAACAAATTGTTTTCCTTTTTTATTACCACTTGCTTTAGCCTTGTTAGTTGCAGCTTTTTCTTTTGCTGTAAGAGCTTTCCAAGCTTTATCAGGTAGGTATCTTCGTTTGCCTTCAGATTTTTTTCCACTACTTGTTCTCCATTTTTGTTTACTCCACTTTGAGAGTTTATTGGAACTTGACCTAGTTCCGCTATACCCTCCACCTGCTTTTTTATATATCTTGACAGCAAGTTGCATAGCTCTCGCACTGTGCTTTCCTCCCATCTTTGCTTTGGCTTGAGCTTTAGCTCTTGCCCATAAAGCAGGTTTAGTTTTCTTTGCTGTAGACATTATTTTTTTTTATGTCTATTTGCAAAGTTTCTTGCAGCTTCAACACTACCAAATCCCCAAGCTTTTAATGCTAAGGCTTTTCTAGTAGGTCTGCCTTTAGAATCTTTCATTGAGCCCTTCATTCCTGCAAACCTTGCAGCAAATGAAACCCTTCGTGGATTAGTTCCTTTTTTTACAGGTGCTTTAAGGTTCGATCCTTCTTTTCTTTTAAAGTAAGCACGACCTTTAGCATTTAATCCACCTTTAGGATTCTGATAGACTTTGGCTACCATTATCCAAAAAATCCTCTACCACCAGCTTGACCAAATAAAGATCTTTGACCAATGATACCTCTTGCAATTTTATTTTTACGTTTTTCATTAGCAGCTGCAAGAGCAGCAGCTCTTTCTTCTTCTGCTAATCTTTCAGCTTCCATTTGTTTTTCAAGCGTATCATCTCTAGGTGGTGTATCTTGTTTAAATATTCCGCCCATTATAAATTCTCCTCATCTATATCTTCTAAATCATCTGATATTAAAGATCCCATATTAGCTTCCATTTCATCCAGTAAATCATCTTCATGAGCTTGAAGATCTCTCATTTCATCAATAATTTCCTGTAATGTTTTTTTAGGTTTTGGCATCTTGATCCCAAAATGACTTATATCCTGCTTTAATCAACGCACAATAAAGCTGATAAGGTGTAAGAATATACCATTTATAAAATCCAATTAATCTCATAATAAATGTAACACAGGTCGTATCTTTAATTCTTAGCATATGCCATTCATTTTTTACTGGGCATCTTAATACTTTGAATTGTTTTAAATACCCAAGCATAGATTCAAGTTCTTTTTTTTCTAGAAATGATAATCTAATTCCTGCATGAGTAAATTCTAAATGAACCCATATATCATTTTTGGAATTATAAGATAAAGCTCCACAATGTTTAAATCCTTTTTTAAGAAATCTTAACCATTCTGGATAAGGATGATCACTAGCTTCATAAAAATATATTAACCATTCTTCTTGAACAGATCCCATACTTGCCTTTTTCTTGGTTTATGTTTTGCAAAGACATCCCATTCTTTTTTAGCAACAGTTACTTTCTTAGTAGGTTGTCCAGATAAAATAGTTCTACCTTCACCAGCTCCCATCATTAAATATTGAAGTGCATCGTGAACGTGGGAGTATCTATTCTTTAAAGGTTTCTCATCATATCTATCTCCAGATACTTGTAGTCTTCTATAATGATAACCACCATTAAAACCTTTTTTAAGAGTAATACATTTTTTGTCTAGCAATAAACCAGGTTTACCATCAAGTAATCTACATAATGCTGAATCTACAGATTCTATTCTAAGTGCAACATCATTAGATGGAGCTGGACTAGCTTTTAATCCATTCTGTCGCATAATTTGAAATGGAGTTCTTTCATCTGTTTGAGATCTAAAATCTCCAGCAGGATCTCCGTAAATATGTATTTCCATACCTTTATAATTTTTTGCTATTTCTGTTCTTAATAATTCAGAAAATCTAATTACACCCATATCAAAACATACAAGCTCATTTAATAAATGCCATCTACCTGTAACTAATCTTTGTCCAAAAACAGCAGCAGGAGTTAAACCAAAGTCAACTCCAATATAAATTGGTTGATAAGGATTAACTTCTAAGTCTTCAGCAGCGCAATGTATTTCTTGTTTAAAGTTTGGATAAACAGGTTTACCTTCTTCAATAGATCCAAGTTTATTTAAAACATAAACATCAATCCATCCTTTTGTTTTACCTCTAATAATATTAGGATAATAATTTTCTGTAAGATTAGATTTGTTTTCTGCTTTTTCATTAAACTCATAACCAGTAATACTTCCATTTTCTTTTTGTTCTAACATAGCAGATGGTTGAGTATAAAAACTCCAGTTATCTGGTTTGATTAACATTAAAGCTTCATCTCTAGAAATATGATCTGGTACTGGAACATCAGCTGCCATTATAGGCCACCAATGATCTTCTTCTGGTGCATTGGTATCTGCAATAACTCCATACCAAGTAGCACCACCATCTCTCATAGATGGAAATCTTCCTACCCTCATTGTACAAGCATCTATAATTGATTTAGGTATTTCTCTAGCTTCATTAACCCAAACACCAGTAAGTTCTAAAGATAATAATTTCTTTACATCTTCCGGTCTATCAAGAGCTAAGAATATAACTTCTACATCTAAATCACCTTTAACTATTCTATGAGTATAAGGTACACTCCAGGCAAAGTTTCCCCAAGTATCTTCTGGAAACCAATCTAACCAAGTTTTAATTGTAGTAGTTCTTAATTGTGGATTAGTATTTCTAATTACTGCCCATCTTGATTTACGTTTGCCTTCTTTGTTTTTTTCTTGCAATAAACATCTTCTAAATATTTCAACACAACAAGCAACAGATTTACCAGATCCAACTGGCCCTCTTAATCCTCTAAAGAAGTCATTAGACTTCATAAATTGTTTGAGTGTTATACCTTCTGGCTTGTAATCAAATTTAGTCGACATTCTTACCTACATTTTCCTTTAACAGATTATAAACTGTTTCTTCACCAAAAGCTTCAACAAGTTTATCTGCCTCATAGTCTGTAATCATATGAGTAGGATAATGTGCAAGATGTACTCTTTTAACAATAGTTCTTAATCTTCTTCGATCTTTTAAACTTAAAGTATTGATGAACGACATTCTTCTTCCTTAACTTTTTGTTTAACAATTTCTAAAATTTCAGTTTCAGTTCCGTATTGTTTTTCAAAAGATTTTTTTGACATATGAATTGAAAACTGTCCTTGATGATGGTCATAGCATAAAGGTATTACATGAAAATGAGAAGTTCTTCTTCCCATTCCAGTTCCTTTTGGTCTTATATGATGTAAGGAAGCAGGTCGTTGACATACATAGCAGCCAAGACTTGCTACCTTATTCATCCATATTTTTTCTTCTTTGGTTGCCATTACTTCTTTTTCTTAGCAGCCATTATTTTCTTTTTTAAAGCAGTTGGTAATGTTTGTTGTTTTTTACTTAAACTCCCTCTTTTTGAGGTGTTTCCTTTTTTTCCATAAGCCATATTTGCTCCTCTGTTATTTCTTCATAAGTTGATCTACATCCATCTGGTGTGGCAGCACTTGCCATTTGTATTGCTTGTATATCATTATCTGCAGAATATACAATCTCTCTTTTAAGAGTGTCATCTTTCCATATATTTACTTTGTAATTCATATTTCCTCCTATTTAAATGAAAGAAACGAACCTATAGAATAAAAAAAAATTTTTAAACGCACCAATAATTTATTGTGGTTTTCCTTGACCTCTATATTTTTTAAAAGATCTTTTCTTAGATTTGTTCATACTAGACTTCTTTGGATTTCTTCCTATGGATGTCTTCTTTGGTATTCGTTCATGTACTAACTTGTTTAAATCAAACTTTGCTTTTGCCATGTGCTTTTTTTAACCTCTGTTGTCTGTGACACTTCCCTCGTCAGCTAAAGCTGATGAATTTTGCCCCCACCCTCCGAATCTGGCGATTCTAACTGTGTGGGTGCATACCAACGCCTCACGATAGATCGATATTAATTTTAATATCTCCTTGAATATTGTGAGCTACCTTATCTGGAGCTCTTAGTCCTACTCTATCTAGTATATCGCGAGAAGCTTCTAACTGAACGTACTCGCTTCTAGCTGAGGTAGACAGCTCGATAAGTCTTTTACTCGCACTTACTGCGCCAAGTCCAAGAGTTTGTGCTATCCTTGATTGCATATACTGTTGTACCTTTGGTAAACGTAGTGTGCGAGAAGCACTTACTCTCCCTGCTTCTTTACTTCCTTTCGTTGAATAACCTGCCTTTTCAGCAGCATCCTTTATACTACATCCTGTTGCTACGATAGTATCAACCAACTGTCTTTGCTTTTCTGTTAGATCATCTTTCATACACTATTATAATTCTACCCCTAACTGAACGTAGGCTTAGAATTTCTCCTTGTCAACAATTATTATGACACTTTAGTGTTCGTTTAAACTCACAATACTATATCTTGTATGTGCGACTTACAGGCTCTAGTGCTGCGCACCCAAGCCCTTCGGTCTTGTCCCTTCGGGTAACGATCCTGGTCGCTTGACGCTCGTTCCACTCGCTTTGGTGGAATAGGCATCCGCCTATGCTATTGATCCCATACGCAATTTTACTTCGTAAACCGTTCGCTGTTGCTCACTATTGCTATGGGCCCCTCTATACACACGTGTTCGCGATAGTATAACAAGGAATCCCCTCATCCATTCAACAGGGCGTTATGTCCACTGGGGGACATAAGCGCCGCACCTAAAGGTGCCAAGCTGTTGATTGGCGAGTACTCCCCTTGTTAGCCTACGCGATGCCACGTGTATGATGCACTGGTTTATAACAAGTCAAACAAAAGGAGATACTTATGGACTATGTTAAATACTATGAGTTAGTAGTTGATGAAACTAATAAGATGAGAGTTAATGAGTTGTTAACTCTAAGAGAAGAAGCTATTTATAAAGGTGAAACTGATAAAGTAGCTGAAATAAATGCTGAGTTAAATCAAGTAACAAAAGGAGATGTTTATGCACAGTAGTGAATTAAGAGATATTGATTATTCTGATAACAGAATAGATAATATGGCAGATGTATTAGATTCTGTTGATATTAATGCTGGTATGTCAGCATTTTTCAACAGTATAATATTGCCATTTGCTGATAGCCCAGATTGGGAAAAGTTAGCAGAATGGAACTGCAATTCAATCTATGGTGTATTTTCTAGACATCTAGAAGCTTGTCAGAACTCACTAGATAAAACAGTGGGTTTATTAAAACAAGCTATGTCAGAAGATGTAGGTACTGAAATATCAACTAACAAGATTGATAAGTTGTTATTCAGAAGAAATGCACAAGAGTTAAATATCAAAAGAGCTGAAATGATATTGGATGCTTTTAAGCTAAAATATGAAACTTCATTTAGCAAAAAGTATATTCCAATGAGCAAGTCAGCTGTTAAAGATGTGACTTCTAGTCAAGTTAAAGAATATAATATGGCTAGACTAAAAGAAGCATTGAGTAAATAATATTAATTAAAGCCCTGTACTCCAATTGGGGTATGGGGCTTTTTTTATCGTTAAAAGCCAATTTTCAAATCGTTCGGCGTTGGAAAATTCATTGGCGTTGCTGCCGAAATTCATGGTTGTAAGTATTTTGTCGAGAGTAAGAAATCGTAGAGATGCTGAAGACAAAACAAAGATAACATATATCGCTTATGTAAAACAGATGTGTGCATGTCGGTTAATTAACCCTGTTTCCATGTGATAAACAAATAAATAAAGGAGAAAATAATGTTAAATAAATTACAAAACTGGTTAATGAATGTAGCAGCTAGATGGCTATGGGTGGCAATTATGTTGCCATTTAGAATCATTCTAGGTTTATGTTATGCAGTAAGTAAACATATGCCAGATAAAGTAGAATTACCTTATAAGATAGTTAAGAAAGATTCTAAACAAGGATGGTTATAATGACTTTTATATTTCTAATATTAATTGTAATAATATTATTGTTTGGTATATCATTAGCTAAAGAAAATTTAGAACAAATAGAACAAATCAATGCGTCTATTAGACAACAATTAGAATATGAAAAGGAAATATGTCGTCATTTAAACAACAAATCTTAGAAGATATAGAAAAATTACATTTTGATTATGCTGAATGTAAAATTGAAATGGAAGAATTTATAGCAGGTATTACAAGACTTGGTGTAGATTCTCCAGCAGATATAGAGGAGCATAGACTAAATGCAGAAGAAGCAAGATACGAGTATAAAGTATCACAACATCAAAATAAGTTCTAAAGAAATATTTGAATTAGAAAATATTATTAAGATGTATTTGCTAGAACAAGAAGCATTAGCATATTTAGATACAAAAAAAATTAAAGGTTATAGCTTTTATACAAAGTTAAAACATTTAATAGGTTTGTATGAATTAAAGAATCCTAGTATTGATAGTTAGTTAACTTAGGTTTCTCCCTCTATCAATCTAAACACTAAGTTTAGCGTTGCACTTAGGGGATAAAAGCAACGCACATAGCTATCCCAAGAAATGAGATAGCTTATACAGAAAGAAAGAAATATTCGAAAGGTATTAAATGCCCAATATCAAAAATAATATAAAAAATCTACGCACAAAAATAAGTAATTTAATGCCAAAAACATTAAGTTTTTCAAAGTATTTATTTATTGGATTACTTTCTGGTTTAGCTTGGTTATTACACTTTATTGGTGTTGCTGCCGAGTTAACTTACGAAATAATTAAAAATTATAAAAACAAAATAGGAAAAAAATAATATGGCAAATTGTTATTATCATTCGGTATCTTCAGTAAAAAAATGGGGTGGCAAAGTAGAAGACTACCAACCCATACACGATTGGATGGATGAAAGTAAAAAATTAACTACGCATTTTGCACATAGATTATTACGTCATCATGCCGAAGGCTGCTTTGCTGCCGAAAAAGAATTTGGTCATACTATTATGAATAGCGATAACAAAGCTATTCCAGTACGACTAATTGTAGAAAAACATATCATTGAAGATCTAGGATTTATTCCAAGTTTTGATGATTGGATTAAAAACGTAAGAATAGCATCATGGATGCGGAAAGGACAACATAAATTATGATAGCACATACAATTGATTTAGTAGGTGAGTTTAAAGCTTTACCAACTAACCACGAAAAATGGTGGGAAGAATATAAAAAAGGTGAAAAGTTTGCACTTTCAATTAAAAAGAAAAACGCATTACCTTTAAAAGAAATCTACAAAAAAATGTATGAAGATGGAATACACTATCTTCAACTACATTTTGAAGGTGGACATGACGAAGGTGGCTTTGATGGAGATTTTGTATTTCTTGATAAAGATAAAAATCCAATTACTATAAAAGACCTTAGTAAATATAGTCCAACAGGATGGATAGATGAATATACACCATTAGAGTACACTATTGAAAAAGGTAAAGACAAAATCACTCAAGTATTTGAATATCGAAATACTAACTACTCAGATGTAAAAGTAACTCAAGATTGGTTAGTTAACAAATGGTATGAATTTGGATTCTTAGAAGAATGGGGAACATTTGCATTTGAAGGTAATGTTTATGGTGAAGTCATTGTATCAACAAAAGATGGATCTTATAATGTTGATGCTAATGAAACATTTGAATCATATGAAAGCAAAGATTTTGAAGGGAAAATGTTTGATGAATAAAAAAGAATTAAAAGAATATATGAATTGGGTTAATAGTTTTGCTAATCAAAAAACTGTTACCAATAAACAAACCAAAACCAAAGGAAAAAAAAATGCAGCCGATAAGAAAGAACGAGCTTGAGTACCTTGATAGACTTATTAGCGATAAGTTTAGATATAGACGTCAAGATATGGAATCAGCAATTGAATCTGATACACAAAAACAAACAGATAAAAACTATAAATCATTTGTTTCTAAGCTTAATATAAAAACTGAAATAAAAGCTTTTAAAGATGCCGAAGACAAATTAAATAAATTTGTAAGAAGCAAAGAAACTTATGAATTAAAGTTAGAACAATCTAAAAGAGCAGCAAGAGATAAGTTATTAGAAAAACTTAAATCTTGGACTAATGTTAGATCTTGGAAAAATAGAAATGATGATCCTTTTCAATGGGACATTAAAAATGTAGAAGATGTAGAACCTTGTTTGAAAAAAGTATGTAAACAAGAAACTTATAAATCTATTGTTAAACTTTCTAAATATAAAGTTAAACAAGATCTAGAAAATCTTGAAGAACAAGCAAGAAATGTATTATACTCTGGTAGAAATATTATGGATGTTTGGAAACATTTAGGTCAAACATTCAAAGCTTCTGGTGTACCAGTAGCAGCTCCAAAAGAGTTTTTACAAATAGAAAGTAAATAATGGATATAGATAAAGAAATAAATTATCTTGCCGAAACTGATACTACCTTTGCTGAACATATGGCAGAGGTAGAGTATCAGCGAGATATGGTTAAACATTACAAAGGTAGTTATGTAAACCAATCTGATAAAGCTGTATCAAAAGCTATTGAAGATTTTTACGCTTCCGAAAGTTATGTTAATTCAATTAAAACAATTAATGCTCTCAATATAGATCTTCTTAAATTAAAAAATAAAAGAAGAACTGCCGAAATGAAAATCGAAATATGGAGAACATTAGAAGCATCAAGGAGAAAAGGTAATGTCTGAACTATACACATTTGTTGGTAAACAAATTAAAGAAGCTAGATTTAATAAACATAAAACTAGAAAAGTAACACAACAAGAATTAGCAAATGAATTAAAAGTAACCTTTCAACAAATTCAAAAATATGAAAAAGCTACTAATAAAATTCCATTAGAAAAGCTATTAATTGCATCTATGTTTTTAAATAAACCTATGTCTTATTTTATACCATTGCATATGCAATATTATAAAAATCCAGAAATAGAATTAACACCTGCTGACACAGATCCAGATGTACAAGAATTTATGGCATCAAAGGCATTTGTTTAAGTCCATAAAAGCATAAGTATCTCCGACTAGTCAATTATGCGAGGTGGGGAAAGCGAGAGTGAGTACCCACTATATATAGTTGACAGCTTCCGAAATATACATATACCTAGTAATTATGGCAAATAAGGCACTAGGTGAACAATTTCATAATCAAGTGATACCGCAATTCGTTGCTTTAAGAAAAGCATTAGGTATATCTCAATTAGAAATGGATGAAATTTTAGGAGTAGCTAAAGGACTTGTATCAAAATGGGAGTGTGGTATAAGAAAACCTAGCGGTTGGTTGTTCTGTTGTTGGGCAGAAGCACTTAATGCCGAAATTTTAGTAAAACCAAAAGAGGTAAAAAATGACAGTTAATCCAAATGTAGATCTCAATGGTCTAACCAATGATCCTGTTGTTAATAAAGTTATAGATATAGTTGTTGCTAGACACATAGAAGGTATGAATAAGTTTGGCAAAACTTTAGCTGATAATGAAAGACCAATTAATGAATGGGTAGATGAAACTATCGAAGAATTAATTGATGCTATTCATTATTTAGTAAAAGCTAAAGATATATTTGATAAGTTTAAAGCTGACAACAAAAAATTAAAAGCTGCTCTTGAAGCTTTTGAAAAAGGATCATTTAAAGATGAGAAAAATAAAACAGAAGCCACAAGTTGATTATACACCTTACCACGTAAGGCAACAAGCTTGGCATATGTCTTTATTAAAATTTTACAAAACAATTGAATTTGATGACGACAAGTATGTCGAGTTTGCTAAAAGACTTTTAAATAATAAAATTGATCAAAAGACTTTAACACAACTAGACAAACTAAGAAGGAAACATAATGATCTTGAGAAACAGAAATGGGAACAAATCAAAAGACAAGGAGCAACAAAACTCGGACTTGCCTTTAGAAATGTTATTAAAAAAAGATAAAAAAAAATTAATGGATCATTTAAAGTATATTAAAAAATGGAAAAAAGAAGTACAAAGAGAAATAAGAAAAATAGAAAAACTAAAAACAAAAAGCTTGTAGGCTATTATATAGACTACAATGGAAAGGTAACAAAAATATATGAAAGAAGATTTTGATCGCAAACAAGGTATTGGTGGATCGGATGCTACCAGGATATACAATGGTAATTGGTACGAATTGTATTTAGAAAAAATTGGAGAAAAAGAACCAGATGATTTATCAGATGTACTCCCAGTTCAAATGGGTATTCATACAGAAGACTTCAATATAAACTGGTTTGAAAAACAAACTGGTATTAAAGTTCTTAAGAAACAACTCTTTATAACTTCCAAACAATATCCTTTTTTATACTGCAACATTGATGGTGTCTTAAAAGAAAAAAAAGCATTACTAGAATGTAAACACACAAATGCTTTTAGTAATGAAGTTAAAACAGCAGAAAAATACAAAGCACAAATACAACATTATCTTATGATTTATGGTGCTAAAAAAATGTATCTATCAATATTTTTTGGTAATATGAAATATGGATTAGTAGAAGTTTTACCAGATAAAAACTTTCAAGAACAGTTACTTGCTGCCGAAGTATTATTTTGGCATCTTGTAACAACTAAAACTCCACCGCCAGATTTTGTAGATTTTAATAATTTCGATCAACAACTAAAGGAACACAATAATGGAAGACAAATTATACCCTTACTCACCAGGCAGTCAACCAGTTGACACTTCAATAGAAGCTGCTGAATTAATTAAAGCAGGTGCAGAAACAATACGTAAAAAAGTATTTGATGTAATAAGTAATAAAGGTAATTTTGGAGCTACTGCTGATGAAATAGCTGATTTATTAGCGTTATCAGCATTTACAGTTAGACCTAGAGTTACTGAGTTATTTAAGCAAGATAAAATTGAACGCAAAGATAAACGTAAAAACTCTAGTGGTAGAGCTGCATATGTTTATGTTGTAAGTAAATCATTCGTAAACAATGAATATACAAAGAAAGGAACGTAATGGGTAAACCAATAGACAGTAGAGCATTAGCTATACTTAAAAAATTAAATCTTGATCAAAAAGATAGTCAAGGACAATACAAAGCATTGTGGGATTGTCATGGTACTTGGGTAATGTATCATAGATATATTGAACAAGCAGGTGCAGAAAATGGTATTCTATATGAATATGATGAGATAGAAAAAGATTCTGCAAATGGCGTTGTAGTTGTTAAGTGTACAGCACAAATGGAAAAAGAAAATAAGAAACATCAAGTAATATCTTATGGTGAAGCATCACCTAAGAATACTAAAAATTCTTATCCATATGCAATGGCAGAAAAACGTGCCTATGATAGATGTGTTTTAAAATTATTAGGCTTACATGGTTTTGTTTATTCTGAAGATGAAATGCCAGAAGATAAATTAGAAAAAGGTAGAGCATCTAATAAACTAGCTAGTAATATAAAAATCATAAACCCAAAGGAGTTAAAAAATGATAAATAAAGTAATATTAATTGGTAGGCTTGGCGCTGATCCAGAAATTAAACAAACTAAAAAAGGTGAAAAATTTTGTAATCTTTCTTTAGCTACAAACAAAAAGTTTAAAGATAAAGAAGGCAATTGGGCTGAGAAAACAACTTGGCATAAGATTGTAGTATTTGATCCTAGACTTGCTGAGAATATGGAAAAGTATGCTAAATCCGGTTCTCAATTATATGTTGAAGGTGAATTAGAAACTAGACAATATAAAGATTCTAATGATCAAAACAGAATTGTAACTGAGGTAGTTGTACCTCGATTTACAGGCAGTATTAGATTGGTTGGCGACAAGTCATCTACTAAGACAGCAGGGAATATCCCAGCATCTAGTGGTGATGATTTTGACGATCAATTCTAATAGGTTAAAATAATCTACCTATATGGGCAAGTCCCAAATAAATGATTATTAAATGTGTAGTTAAACTACATCTGTTGTGTGCTGTAGGCGTATGAATAAAAATTTGAATTGAGTGCGCCTACAGTTATAAGCATCGAGTAGTCCAGTACGGTTAAATAGTAATATACGCCTTTCATGGTTTACTCTACTTGGTGCTTATTTTTTTTAGTGAGGTGTCAGCTACCGAATTTCATACTAGATTATATGTATGAAAACTATATTAAGTCTAAAGCAAATCTTTAAAGATAGAAAAGTATCTAATAATGAAGTTGTATATCTTTATGATAACATTGCTGACCTTCTAACTGTAGATCTTCTTAAAGGTAAAAGCATAGACGCAGCTCAAGTTGCTTTAGTATCTAATGTTATGAGTATAGCAAGTAGTTATAAAAATAAGAAATTTGCTATAGATTTATTACAAGGGGCTTTAGCTGAGCTAGAATCTGACTATTTTGTAGAAACAGGCGGTAAACTGTCATAGAGCCACGTATATAAGCATTAGCTTAATTAGGTATGTTGGTATCAAAATAGATTAGAATCGCTAAAATTAGTGGTCTTAGAGCGTTTTAAATCATCTTCTTTCATACATTTATAGTGTCCTTTGGTCTTATCAGCAAAAGCTACAAATGATTCTGTATTTACCATATTCTTACCACAATATTTACAGGGCCCAATTTCAATTTCAATTTGAACTGGTCTGTTCCAAGATTTCTTTTTCATCTATTCCTAAAAAATATTTTGAATTATATTTAACAGCTCTAGCATCATGTTTTTTTCTAAACTGTGTTTGTTTATTTTTAAACTCTATAGCTTGTTTTTCTGATTCAAATAATATATTAGTAAACATTTTATATTTACCATCTCTATTCCAAATAACACACCACATTATTTATTTATTAATTGATCCATATGATAATATATTCTACCTACTACTTTATCAAAATCTAATAATTCTTGTTGCATCATAGCAACAACAGTTTTTACTTCAATTAATGTAATTAAAACCCAAGTACTTAACCCCATAAGAATTGCTCCAAGCAATCCTATTAATATTGAATTAATTTTTGCTCTTGTCATTTTTTTTATTTTTTGGAAATTTAAAAGTTAATACTTCATCAACTTTTTCAAATTGTTTATCAATCCAACTAAAAAAATTATAAAAAAATTTATCGATCATTTCTTTTTAAATAAATCCATTCCAGGTTTAAGACCATAAATGCTACCGAATATTCCTAGTACTAACCATTTGTAAAATTCCGGAAAGTTATTAAAATATTCAAAGAACATATCTAATTTTTCTTTAGCTTGTGGATCTCCACTAAATACACTCCAAGCTAAAACCACTATAGGCAAAACTACAATAATTAAAACTAGCTCATCTTTCCATCCTTGATTATTATTATTCATAACAGCTTTCTGGTATTCAATTTCTCCAGAAGCCATACGAGCCATATAATTTTTTTCTGCTAAAGATTCTAATTGCTGCGCTTCTTTTTTATTTTTATAAATAGTTGCTGCAGTTTTTAATCCAGTAGATAATAAACTAAACCACATTAATATTTCCAGACGTTAGGTCTTACTACATACTTTTGATCAACATCAACAGTTAACCAATCAAGATGAGTAAATGTTTTAGCTATACCAATACCTGTAGGTTTTGGATCCCAATGTAATGCAAAGTCTAATAACTTATATTGTAATTGTGGTGATGTAGCTATATCAATAGCTAAACCTGTGGTATGTGGCCCATCTTCACCAGTAGATGAAACTTTATTATTATGTTCTGGACATCTATATGCCGAATTAATTTTTACAGATTGCTGAATAAAATTTCTCCAGGCTTGACAAAAATCTAAAACAATAGGTGAAATTTTTAATTGTTTACAACATTTACAATAAAACTCAGTGCTACTAAAGTTAGGATAATTAGTAAATGCAGCGCCATTAGTTATCATATTGTTTCTCCAGTCTATCCATAGATATAAACTGGCTTTCTTGTATGTGGTTATCCCAGATTCCAAGTTCTACAATACCCCAAGACCAACCAGTTAGGTTTAGCTTAGCATAATCCTCAACATGGTTATATGGCAACGCACATCCAACATTTACTACTCTTACATAATTCTTATCTCCAATTTTAGGAGCTTTCCAATCTCTAAATTTATGAGTGTGTCCGAATACAATATCATTAGTAGCATCATTTGCTATTTGCACTTCACAATTTTTACCACCATATTCTTTACCCATAATATTAAGTGGGCAATGAGTAAATGATACACCCCCTATAATTTTAAATTCACCATACTGAGATCTTTTCCAATTTCGTTTATCAAAAGAATCATGTAATTCTTTTTTCATCATACCTGCTATCTCTGGTATGTTTTCTTCAAACTTATAAACTCTTTGTTCATGATTACCAAAAGTAACGTGTCTTGGTATTCTATCATTATCAATATATTTATCTAATAAATCTATAGAAGATCTTAATGATTCTATATCAACCATAAACGCATCTTTAAGTTTACCAGCTTGTGTATGATTTTTTTGAAAAAAACTTAAGCTATCAAAAGAAGCCCAATCACCTATTTGAATTATATAATCTGGTTTTACAGATTTAATATATCTACCAATCCATTCAAATCTATCTTGTTTAATATGAGGAGAATCATGAGCATCTCCAATAACAATTATTCTATGACCTTTAAACACTATCTACTTCCTTACAAACAAACTTAGTAGCTAATTTAATATAATTAATATCATCTATACTTTGTTGTGTAAGAAATGTTATAGAATAATTATATGCTGCTACAACGCACTCATTCCAATCTTTATACAAAATTGATTTTTGTATTGGAGCTGCACATTCATTTGTTGCAAAAGAACACACCCATATGATTAGGGCATATTTCATTTAAAATTTAAATAGCCTATAATTGTTGCTGCTAGTCCACCTAAAAATACTAATACAGCTACTATTCCTTTTCCTTTAGATACACTATCAGATAATGAATCTACTTTTTTTTCTAATCTTTGAATTGAATCTATAAGATTTTTCATTCTTTCTGCGCAAAGTTTTTCATGAGAAGAAAGTCTAATACCAACACTTTGTTCAGCAAGAGAAGATATGGCTTTCTTTTTTCTAGGCATTATGGTTTATTAGGAAAAACTACAGCTTCAACATCAGCAACAGTAGTTAGTCCATTTGTTATATTTCTTAATTCTGTTCTAAATTGCATCCAAGCATTTCTTTGTTCAGATGTTAATGTATTATCTGGTAATTGAGTCCAGTCTGAATCTTGTAAGTCTTTATTTCTTCTGGCTCTTAAATCTGCCATAGCCATATCAAATTCTACTGCTGGGAATTGTGCTTGTATGTCAGCTACTGGTATAGGTGTTGTTCCATTGTGCCAAGTTATTTGGTTAATATCATCTGCATTTACAGAAAATTCTGCATTAGGATTTATTTTTTTTATTGCTTTTTCAATCATTATGCTTCTATCTCCATAACTGTTATTGT
>Ga0208161_1000254_pt1 | contig 30443 bp, 26 predicted proteins | sample CB_VirMetaG_3_FD_184538 | JGI IMG/M metagenome (GOLD analysis project Ga0208161, IMG submission 184538) | Freshwater to marine saline gradient viral communities from Chesapeake Bay - CB_1508_1S Viral MetaG (SPAdes) (version 4) | ecosystem: Environmental > Aquatic > Marine > Coastal | place: USA... | reverse complement strand
ATCGTAAGCTGTATTGGCCGTTAATTGTGCTGCATTTGCTGAATCGTATGCAGAATTTGAATTTAGAAATGCAGCATTTGCTGCATTATAGGCAACATTTGCTGTAAGCAATCCAGCATTTGCTGCGTCAAAACCAACATTTGAATTTAGAAATGCACCATTGGCAGCAGCAAAGGATGCATTAGCAGCATCATATGATGATCTAATCCATACTGTCGTATTTGTGCCAGACAAAATTAGATTTGTTGTTCTAATATCTGCATTCAACACCGCAAGAGTAAAATTATTTCCATTTGGATCAATGTGGTTATTGATTGGTTCTTCACTATATTCTTGGAAAATGTAATATTCTTTGGTAGAATGGTCTCTATAAACACCAGTATGAACATTCTGTCCTGTAGAATTTACATAGTTGGCGACAAAACCAATATCAACTATGTCAGAAACATAGTTATTACCAGCAAGATAAATTAGTGGATCTGACACTCTTAGTGTTTCGGAGTCTACAACATATGTGTTACCAGAAATTACAAGATCGCCAACGATAGAAACATCACCTGTTACTGTACCGCCTGATGTTGAAAGTCTTGTATTTGAATCATCAAAGGCGGAATTGGCTGTTACATATGCAGAATTAGCAGCATTGAATCCAACATTAGAATTTAGAAATGCAGCATTAGCAGCATCATATGCAGTATTTGCTGTCAATTGTCCGGCATTAGCCGAATTGTATGCAGAGTTTGAATTTAGAAAAGCAGCATTCGCGGCATTGAATCCGACATTAGAGTTTAGGAAAGCTGCGTTGGCGGCATCAAATGAAACATTGGAATTTAAGAATGCAGCATTAGCAGCATCAAAGATTAGATTTGATGAAGCGAATCCAGTGTTTGCAGTCAAAAATGCTGCATTTGCAGCATTAAAAATTGTGTTTGATAAATCTACATAAAATTTACCACCAATTGCTATGACACCAGAGCCATCAGATGTTCCTATGAATAATTTTTCTGAGAGATAAGAATATGCTGGTTCAGAAGCAGTTAATGTGCCAGACGTAGGAACAGTAGTGGTGCTTGATCTTTTGATCTGAATTATTGTATTTGCCATTTCAGAAAGTTCCTCCGTTTACGATTGGCAATTCTTTGATCACATATTTTCCTGTTGCTGAATCATAAACCAAGGTATCATTATTATCTGGTGATGATGCATCAACATCCAATAGACCAGACAGTTTATTAGCAGAGATGCCAACAGTTCTTATAGTAGCTCTTTGCTGATTGTTTATAGAAACTCTATTCTTTGATGTTGAAGTTACTGTTACTTTTGTGCCCATTTTACTTTGTGACCGATGGATTGATTGTTATGATACCCTCAAGTATTCTACTTACAGCATTTAAATCATCAGTAGATTTCACATCAAATACATATCTTCCAGGTTTGATGTTAGCTGTATTTGATGCTGATATAGACATTGTAACTTCACCATTAGAAGCATTTGTTATCGTGCATATGATATTTGCAGTAATATTTGCAGAATAATATGATCTTCTTATTTGACTTTCAAAAGAATATCCAGAAACATTCACAGCAGCATTGGTAACATCATCTGTAATGTTGATGACATTATTAAATGTTGTCCCTTGATCTACTACTAATTCTACGTATGCTGCCATTTACCTTGATAATCCTCTGAGTAGCTGTTTTATTTCTTGTATATCATCCTTTAGACTAGCAACATCATTTTGTATTTCATCTATACGTTTTTCACGAAGTTTTCTTTTACGATATGCTTGTAACGAATCTGTATCTTTATTTATAAAAATTCCTTCACTCTTTTTGTAGATTCCTTGTATTTCTGTTTTTTCCATTTTACTATTTCCTAAATACAAAATTGATGTTCATTCTATACTCTGAAATTCTTGGACTAGAACTGGCATGTAGAATGGTATTATCAAACAACAAACCATTTCCTTTAATATGAGGAAACTGATCTGTTATAGTTAAGGTTTTAGTATCGATTCTTTTTTCATTAAAGAAATATGTGTCACCATCAGAAGTATTTCCATAGTATAATAAAACTTCTCCTTCATCGCCTAACTTAGTTTCTTCATTATAGAAGTCAAGATGTGGTTTATGATGAAAATTTTCCGGAAAATCAGGTCTTTTAGTATAAAGATTGGCTTTGACTCTTGAAATTCTTTCTTTAAAAGACCTGCCGGTAATCTTTTCTAATTTAAGGATTAATGGAACAAAAGGTTTAATATCATCGGAGGTGGTTCCATGAGATTCACAACCAATTAAATTGACAAAATAAACAGGAGTATCTTGTGACGCATTAGAAAGATTCCCTTCGATGGTATTGAAATACCAAGGAAGGGCAAGCATAGCAGTCTCAATTTTGTCTGCTTCATCAGGTGTCATAAAGTTTTCAAATAGATGCATGATATTATCCTTTTGATACATAATCTTCTTCAACATATCCTCTCCTATACCAGAAAGGATTTCTTGAAATTCTGTTCATATTCATAATGTCACTAACTCTAAAGTCGTCAATTTCTCTATTAATAGATAAGAAATGTTTAGTATTGTTTGAAATCTTATTTGCGTAATCTTCGGCATCTTCACGACTAAATGTGGACATACCATCGAAATTGACTACCAAATCATATTTTCCATCAAACTCATATGGTGAAATATATTTGAGTTCGAAATCAGGCATATTAGTGTGCATAAAATATTTAGCAGCAACTGTAACTGTAGGAATATCTATGTGTGTAATATTAGTAAATCCTAGTTGTCTCAAGTAAAATGGAAGATAACCTAATCCAGAGCCGATATCACAAATACTAATGTTTGTACGATTCCAGTAAGCTTCTTTAATTCGAATAGCTACACCAAGAGCCATTATGTCTCTATCTGAAAAAAGACCATGTTTCTCTGTTTGAAGACCAAAATGTTCACCCTGATATTTAGGTGCTTGAATTGTACAACCAAAATGTTTTTCTAGTTCATCAAGGTAGTTATCCATAGAAACAGAGTAGTATTTTATCCATTCGTTTTTAGTTTGATATTGTTCTGGAGAGAAAGCTGGAACAAGCCCTACTGCTTCGAGGAGTGATAGAAATTTATCATAGACGGCAAATCCTGTATTTCTGACAATATCTTCTTCATTCTTTTTTAATCTGTTGTAGAAATAGTCACCCTGAGCAATACCAAGAGTAAGAGGTTTAGTGAACATTAAACTAAGGTACTCATGTAGTTTATCATATTCTCTGTTTTTTAGAAGTTCAATAAATTCTGCATGAGTGGGAACAATAGCACTCCAAACAACACTATTCGTATTGATTGTATCTTGATTCAATCTTTCTTCAAAATAGTCACAAAGTTTAGAAAGAAATTCTGTATCTTTTTCTTCATATACTTTACCCCAACCATATTCACATCCACCTTCGATTGGAGGATGATTGATCATGAGTAGGCCTGTAAAGTATGAACTAGGTAACTTTATAGGCCAACTCATTAGTTTCAATAATTTTTTCTCAGTCATAATATTAGTTTCTCCATTACATTTGCAAAGCTATAGCACGTAGTTCAGAAGTTCTTGGTACAACAGCAGGGTTATCCGCAACTAGTACAATCTTAATGGCATAGTATCTAAACGAGGTAAATATTGTACCTGTTGAATTTATATATTGAACACCACCAACAGGGGATGTCATTAGATCACTTGGTAGAGTATAAGTATATTCTCGGAAGTTATTTCTATCTGACAGTGAGGAATATATATTATCGCCACTATTAGACCTTACCATTTTGATCCAATTCTTACTTTTGAATGTATCGCCATCTTGATTGTTTTTAATTTTTGCATAAACAATAACGTCTGTTCCTGGTGGACGATAAGAAGATAGAATGACTTTTAAATCCTCAGCTTCTTGATCTTCATCCAAAGTAATGATCTGAGAAATATATCTATTGAGTGCCATACCACCAGAAGATGCAGTATTTGCACTAAATGTAGATAGAATATTTCCAGAACCATCATATACTAATCCTTCACCATAAGTATTAGCATTAATAATATTACCAAGAGCAATGGTTTGTGAATTATTTAAATCTAAAACTGGAGAAACATACTTTGAAGTAGTAGTAAATGTTACTCTAACTTTATTCGATCTATCTCCAGCAATGTCGTTAATTTCATTAGAACGAGAATATATTTGTTTTTCTTTATTGAAATATGTAACATCTTGAGAAATGATCTTTTGATATCCAGAAGATGTTGTTTCTCCTAAATTATAAGTATCCATTTCATAGTTAATGTCTGTTTTAACGAAATCTAGAACCTTAGGATGGAAACTTACAGCAGAATAATTGAAATCGCCGATATAATCAATATTTGCCTTGTAGGTATCGCCTCCGTTACTTATTAGTGTTAATTTTTGATTGGCAGAGAAATTACCTGTTGACTGTTTCCATTCAGTATAAACTTTATTTTGTGATTCATCTACATAAGATAGCACTGCTTCAGAATTAGAAATATTGGCAATGTTAGCAGTAGCAACAACGGTTCCTATAGAATTGTAAACTACAACACCTTCACCGATCTTATATTTACTATTGGCTACTTGATATGTGGAAGCATCAACTACAGTTTGCACTTGGCTATTAGCATTAGATGTTGATACATTTCCTTGTATTCTATCACCTACAGATATTGTTCCGATTATGCTGGATAGTGTGAGTGTATCGCCGGATCTGAAGTGCTCACCAACAAGATTCTTGAATGAAGAAGTCTGTTCATTTAGATGCATTTTTTCAATGGGTTTCTGGCCTAGAACGAATGTTGTAGTTCCTGGTGTAAATTCTGCTCTATAGATTTCCATCTTTAGATCCACATCAGGTACTTCATACCAGTTAACATTGTTTGTTGTTTGCCAGAATTGACCTGTGCCTTGTCTATCATTGACTTTTGCCAAGGTATTAACGTCTGTTTGACCTAGCCTGGATACCCAGATTTGAGTATCTTGATCAATGAAGAATGGATCAGGGCTGTCAGAGTGAACGATAAATGCATATGATTTCTTATTAAACAAGAATACAGGAGCATCAAATCGAATCTGAACAGGATTAGAAATACCATCAGGAGATTCAGGAACTTCTGCGTTATTGTATACAACTTCAGTTCCAGGTACTCTTTCATTAGTAATCTGTCCTGTTTCATCAACAACACCAATTTCTGCCCAAATACCACGAGTTTGTGATTTTCTTGCAACGTAAAAATCAAATCCAGTACAGAATATACCTTCTTCTTCATCGGGAGCACGAATTAGAACAGTATATGCCACACAGCAGTTATGAACAACATAACCGTCAACGATATATGTCATATTACCATCAACAACAAGATCGTGAACAATATAGTCAGGATCAAATTGATAGAAATTTCCTTCAACAATTTCATAAGGCACAAAGTGTTCTACAATTTTACCATCAATAATTTTTACTCTCTTAAGTTCATCATTCTTATTAATTGGTGTAAATCTGTTTTCGCCAATTAGGAATTGACTATTTAATGATAGGATGCCATTATTTGGTTCTTCTGCATTTCTGAGAAGAATATCTGGTCTCCAAGTTTTCCATCCTTTTTTAGTCAAGAACATATGATCATCAGTTGTGTAGAATGATGTATCTTTAAGTTTGACCATTTTTCTATCACTAACTGTAACCTTGTTATTTTGTTTAACAGTATTAACAGTATTATTGTCACCAATAACTTCTTCGCCTTCCACTACATCCTTGATAGCTTTCCATGTACAATTGGCCATAAGAACTTTAGCATCTGGATCGAAACAGCAGTGTGACTTTGGTGGTGGTCTCCAAGTATTTGGTAGAACTTGTTGAGTTTTTGAATCAAATGATTCACTTTCAGGAGATGATGTAACAACATGTCCTTTGGTGGAATACACGGTTCTTTGCAATTCTTGTTTTGAACCTTCAGCAAAGAATATCGCTGTTGCTGTTGTTGACGTATCTTCAGTCAAATCAAGAGAATTTACATCGATGTTAATGTTATCAATAACAATTAGTTTTCTTTGTCCAGTTCTAAATTTAGGAGCACCATCTTCAGATGGAATTCTGAATAAGAAATAAAGACTCCTATATTGATCAACAATTAGATCATTTCCTTCAACTGGATATGTTCCGTCTTCATTTGGAGAAATTGATTTACCTCCAATATATTGAACGTATTGTTCATATGATAATGGTGTGCAATATTGTGAAATATTTACACCATCGAAGAATGCATTCATTTTCGAATATGCTTTCAAATTACCACATTGAATAGCAAGTTTTTGTGGTCTAATATATGCAATTGATGATGTTGAAATTAGTTTATTAGATCCTGCTGCTTCATCAGAACTAAAGTTTGAGAAATAAGAAGTGCCCGATCTTGAGTTATTATATACTGTTTCAAGTGTAGCAACACCACCGCTTCTTACAGAAGTCCAAGCACTTGCTGCCCGTCTTGCTGCTTCAACATCTGTGAAATATCCAACATATGTTCTGGCTGCACCATCACCACGATATAAGTTATAACCAGTTACGGTTGCCTGCCAATTGCCCCATACTGTATTGATTTTTTCTTTGACAATTGATGCAGCTTGATTTATTGCTTCTGAACTAACTGAAACATCAAGTAATGTATTGGTTGCACTAATATTAACGAATTCATCGGGTAATTGTGTAGTATCAATCCAAACATCTTCTCTGGGTAGAATGCTCATATATCCTTGGAAGAAGAATGTGCCTCTTTCAAGAAGACGGGTTTCGGTAACTCTAGGTTGTTGATATTGTTGAACCTCAGAATAATTCATCATAATAATACCACCAGCAACACCCCATTCAGGCTCACCTTGTGATACTGTTACTCCACTACCTGAAATAAAGTCATATCCAATAGACTCTGTAGTGAATAGAGGACGAATGCTTAATTCTTCAGGATCATTGACGATGCGATAATCAGGATCAACACCTGCAGAACTTAAAGCAGTATCTCTAAATGTATCGACGAAAATGCCATTCTTAAATCTGTCAAGTCCATTTTCATCTAGAATTTGTAGGCTAATGGCATTCTTTTCTAGTAGAGTAAGAGATGCATAATACTCTAGATTAGAAATACGTCTATCAAGCAATCCAATATCTCTCATAGTATAAACACGATTGGATGCCTTTTTGACTTTACAAGCTAGATCATTTCTACGAATAACATTACCATATGCAGGAGAAATTGATGGATATGGAGTAGTATTAATGATAGCAACAATCATTTGATTATCAGAAGGAATTGGTGTAGTTGGATATACATCAGGAGTACCTTCAATAACAACAATTGACCCCTCTTTATTAATACAAACTATATCTACTCTACCAATATAATACGAATAGTCATATACTAATTGTGAATCTGGAACAGGGAAATTTATACCAGAACCACTTGAGACATATGATGTAGAGTTATTTGATGGATTTGTAGATGCTGAACCAATAGTTGTAGTATCAGTTGCAGTGATAGATTTAACAGGTCTAAAATCAAGTTGGTTTCTCAGATCATAACGAAGACCGCTAGATGGAGAAACATAAACAGGTAAATTCTCAGTTCTTATTTGAGAACTTGTTGTTGATCCATCATTAATAGGATATGAATCTATTGAGAAGAATGAACCTGCGCCAGTGAAATTGGGTTCAAAATAATTTAAACTAACCAACAGATAATCAGTAGCACCCAAAGACAATGCATTAGATTTATTAATGTATGCTAAATCATATAATGTATCTCTTTGCCCATTATCCAAAGTGAAATATTTTGTAACATCAGTGCCATCAGTTAATGTTGATGGAGCTGAACCTGTTTTTTGAACGATTTTGTTGATAGAATATACGTCAGAGAATCCAAGACAGAATGGACCTTTGATTCCGGCAGTAGCACAATTAATTTTAACTACACGATTTGACTTCAATGTCTTTTGTGCGGATTGTGTTTGTGTGCTTCCAATCTTGTATGAAACAGTAACTGGAGGTGCTACGGGTAAAGTTTCTTTAATATCAATAGTAAATGAAGTTGAAGTTGTAGATATTGTTCTTTCGGCACCACTATCAATACCTTTACCTGCTAGATTGATAATGTCTCCAGTTTTATATGATTTAAAGATGAGATTTGAAGTAACACTTGCTGGTACTGTATTTGAAACAGTCATACTTAAGTCACTGGCAATAGAAGTAATATACCAAGTATTGCTTTGGCCAGATAATTCAATTTTATCACCAACATTGAATTTTGTGAATTCTGTGTTTGAGCCAGATATTGTGTTACCGCTGGCAGAAACAGATGACCACCAAAGAGGACCAATGTTAAATGTTTGTCCCATGGTAAGAACAAACTCATATGAAAGAGCATCCGAAACTGTAGTATTGCCATAAGGAAGATACTGATTAGTACCTAATGATAGTGTAGGTGTCAATATACCACTGTTAGCCATAGTAATTGTAGAAGATATACCTTCAGTTTTATTGAAGAAATATATTAATTTAGGATTACCTAGGCTATCTTTAAGTGTCTTTGTCCAATCACTGCCAACATAGTATAATAATGGGGATTTAGATACTTCATAAAGAAATGTGCTATTTGTTGAATTTGCAGTAGGACTAATTCCATAAACGTCAGCACCAGAAGAAGCATATGGTGTTGTTGAAATATAAAGACTTGCGATATTAGAGAAGCTGTTTGTACCAGACATATTAATATCAGATAGGTAGATACGATAAATTGCGTCATATCCGGGTTTACCTTCAACATACTTGACAGAGTTAACGATCGCTGAACCTATATTATTGCCTGTTTGTGATCCTGTAGACCATTTTTGAGATGTAGTGATGCCTCCGTTAGTGATTCTTCTTTGTGGGATATCATAGAATTGAACACGATTTCCTTTATTCAATTCCCAACTACCGACGAATTCATTTACATCAATATATTGTCCCATAACAGTAGTCGATAACTGTTCGATGACATTATTATATTCTACTGGTTTATTGAATTCTATATCAGTTCGATCATACTTAGAAATACCGTATCCTTTAACATAACCAACACCAGGATCGACTGTTGCAATAAGTAGTTGTGAATTACCATTAGGAGTACCACCAGACTCATATCTACCATAGTTAGGGAAAGGTGAAGTGATTCGTATATGTTCACTAACCTGTACATTAAGACCAGATTTAACATAGTCTCCAGATTCATCGTATGTTCTGGATGCTAGGACATCACCAAGTATATTATATTGTGATTTTTCTTGTTTTGTTTGAATTATACCATTTTTCATACTTAAAAGTGGTACGAAATCGGAACTTACTGAAGTATAGTTAAAAGGTAAGACTTGAAGAGTAGTACCTAATTTTAATCGATCTGCACCAGGAGCTGAGTAATTTGAAGATTCCAGTGCAGGATCAAGCAAACTTGTATCATCTGTATAATCAATTAATTCTTCAGAAATATAAAAACCAACTAGACAATCTGGTAATGGATTATATCTATCAAGAACAATGGATTGTGTTGGAAAATAGATAAAGTGTTGCTTAGCAAATAGAACACCCTCATCAATTTGAAACCAAGATGATTTGCCTGTTACATTACTAGTATTGGCTGAACTCATAACAACTAGTGTTCCAGCATTACTAGTTAGAGTTTCTCCTTCTTGGAATTTTCTGATTGCACTGTTACTAGGTGATGCTCCAAGATATGTAATATAGAGTGTATTAGTATTTTGAGTAGTTCCATCTGTAGGAAGCGTATCAATAACATATGCAGCTATATTAGAAGTTACTCCTTTAACTGTCTGATTATAGAAATTTTTGATAGTAACTGAGTCATTGTTAGTATCATATGCTGCAACTTTTACATAATCGACTGGATTTCCTGGACCTTTTTCTAATGTTCCAGAAGATGCTGTTCGAACAGAAAATGCACCAGGAAGAACTATACTGCCTTCTTTGAATACATGCTTACCAAATCTATCAATCTGACTCTGTAGCATAGATTGCATTTGAGTAAGTTCACGAGCTTGTACAGCATATCCTGGCTTATAAAGAATCCTGTAATAGCCTTTGTTTTCATCAAAATCATCATAATATGGTGAAACACTAAAATTAGTAGTTAATCTTGAATTTGCTACATTAGCGGCCATTTATTCTTTCCTTTTTTAAAATTTCACCAGGATTTTGAAGTCTTCTATCTGGTCGTTTGATCTGGTTATTGGTACTAGATGATCTGCATATAAAATTTTTCCAGAATATTTCTCAAAATGTGGATTTGTCACACTTGACACGATTCTTGCAGTAAAACTTTCAGTACCAATCAAAGATTGTGATGCTGTTACATCTCCTAATGTATTTATAACATAAAGAAGATTATTAGCTGAATCCCAAGATGCAACTCTTGCTTTAAATGTTCCTGTCGAATAGCTTGTTCCTTGATAAACTAATTCATCCTGAATATAATCGTCAACGCCAGACATTGTTAATACTTTTGTTTGATTAACGGCAAGCTGTCTAGAAACATTCGATGTGTTGAAATCATGTGGATCTTTGATAATAGAAATTTGTCTGAAATCGTTATCATCAACAAGAACAGAATTTTCACTATAGTTGAGTGTCATGTTTATCATAATATTTTTTCCACCCAACTCATAAATTGGATCACTACCATGTCCTCCTATAGGACTTATGATTGCTCTTGCTGCTGCACCTGTTCCGCTTCCACCAGTTATAGTAACATCTGCAAATGTGTACCCAGAACCAACATCTGTCATATAGATGCTTGATATAGTATTCGTTTCTGTATTCAAAGTAGCAGAGGCTGTTGCGGAACTTCCATCTCCAGTTATTGTTACTACAACATTATCTGTCGTGTAATTGTTACCTGCATTTGTAATGTAAATTGCATTTATTGCACCATCAACTGCATTTGTTTGAACTTGCCATTGCAGAGATCCTTCATCTTCGGTAAGTGTTTTGACTGGAATATAATCATCGGTTGTAAATCTTATTTGTTCAGAATCGCTTATACTGTACATATATTTCCAGACATAACCATCAGATGTTGATGAAGAAATAGATGGATTAACTGATGTGGGTTCTACTGTAGATGGTTGACCTGTATTATTTGCCAAACACTTATATACAGAATAATCACTGTTTACAACATAAAAAACCGTATTCTCATTGTATAGATCATCTGACATATGATCATATGCTGTGTATGTTGTTCCTGATGTCCAATTGTGTCTATCTATGGCGTGCATAATATTACCACCAAGAATTCTTTTTCCGCCAATCATGTTATTCCAAATTTCATATCTCAGAGCAACAGAAGAATTTGCAGCAGTTGGTGCAGCATCATTTGCCCAAGCATCTGTTTTACCATATGTAAGATAAAGAACAGTGTTGGGTGATGGTTCTGAAACAGATTCTTTTAGCTGTTCAGCATTATTGATTCTCAAATCTATAAATGCCGCTGATGTTATCGATGTTGTCATGTTGACAAAATAATCCTTTTTTATCTATTTATGATATTAGTGTAATGATCACATTACCATTTGAATTATTGGCATATGATATCATAGAACTGAATGTTGCTGTTGTTGTATTTGTTGCATTTGCTGTAATGCTTGGTTCATATGTAAAGTTTATTCCAGGTTCTAGAATCGATACGGAAATTATTGCACCATTCGAATTTACAGTATAACTAGCATTTGCACCATAACCATCACCAGTTATTTCAAGATATCCATTTCCAGAATATCCCCAACCAGAATCAGTTATCTCTATATCAACTAATTTGCTTTTTTGTATAATTTCTAAATTATCTGTAGATACAGTTTCTATTCTATATATACCATTCTTTGTATTTGATGATCCGTTGTCCCAGGAAACAAACTCTAAAGTAACATTTTGATCCGCTGTAAATGAATGTGATGTATAGGAAACATTGATAGTATTACCAATCTTTTCATATTCTTTTTCAAGAGATACAGAATGAATAGAATCATGAATATCACAAGAACAGATCATATTTGATGCATCATCATCAACATAAATATATCGACCAAATAGTTTACTTCCTGCTGGATGTGTTAAATTCTTCAACACATCTCTATACTCATGTATAGATTTTGATGAATTTACGACATATGAGAATAGTTGATAATAGTCTCGATCTTGTAAGAAATTATATGAACTTACATGACCATCATCATTTAAATATCTACCTGGGTATGAATATGCACCAGTAACAATCGTAGAAACTGCCTGTGCTGTTCCGTCTCCCGATCCAGATAAATCGATTGTTGGTGCAGTAGTGTATCCACTACCTCTATTATAAATCACTATTCTTTCTATAGAACCTATACTTGAAGATAGTGTCGAGAAAGATGCACCAGCACCAAGCGTTGCTGTAACAGAAATGTTTGCACCATTACCTGTAGATGTTATTACATTTGCTGTGGGTAGAAAATTGATATCATATCCAGAACCACCGATTATGTGACCAGGAACCTCTTCAAATTCCACTTCTGTAATAGCCCCAGAACCATTTACATTTTTCACGTTTGCTGAAGCACCAGTTCCATATCCACCAAAAACATTTATAAACTCTATTTTATCATTTATTTGATAGTTTGAACCGCCATCATTTATTCGCATTCTACCTAAAATACCAAGACTTTGAATCCTAGTATTGGCGATAACACTGACAGTAGGCGTTGATGAATATGAAGATCCTGAGGCATTCAATTTAACAATAACTGCTGGACCTGTATTAGCATAAGTCCAAAAATACATCGAATTTGAAATCCAATTATTTGCTGGATCAATAACAGAAGAATTTAGATTGCTATAAACAGCATTTGATATTACAGTATTTCTTTCAAAATTGATTGTATTTGATACCAGATTATAGCTATTTGGATGTACAGAATTGTCATCTAGCACAAGTGTTAATTGACCGTTTGCCCCAGATCCGCCACCTCCAGTTATAAGAAGATAATCATTGTTTTGATATCCAGCACCACCATTTAAAATTGAAATAGATGCTATATTACCGGTAGAAACCTGAGCAACAGTGGCACAAGCACCCGAACCCGTATTGCTTACAATTATAACATGATCACCTATATTGTAGTTAGTTCCTGCATTTGTTATTGTTATTGTGTTGATGATTCCGCTGAAAATATTTGAATAAAGACTTTTTGTTCCTTCATTTGTATCATCATATAGTGTGAAAATTGTTTCACCATTATCAAAAGATCCTTTGATATTTGAAAGAATCAATTCATCGATTTGTGTTCCCTGCTCAAAAAATCTATCAATACTTTCTACGATTGCAGAAGCATTGGAAGTATTACCTGTAATGGTTGTTCCGATATATTTTTCCAAAGCAAATAATGATGTATTAGCTACACCATCTATCACAGTATCAGTAATTCGCAAAGATTTTTGTATGAACCATTTACCATCAGATGCTCGAAGAATATCTTTTTTGGGATAATAGAATGAAATATCTTGTAAGTTATACAGAACATTGAAAAGGAATTTGACAGATTTCTCTGTGCCTTTTGCTCTATAGAAGTCTTTGATATGTTTGATTAATATTGTTTTATCCGCTAGAACATCTATTGGAATCAACTTGAGAAATGTAGAATATAATTTATCCGCATACACATCTTCTGTTAGATCGATATCCTGAAACGTCTTGAGTAGCTTTAATTCATTTACAAGTTTAGAATCCTGTTCAAGATATTCATAATAATATTCCAGAAATTTGACAAAGTTTTGATGATCGTTCCTTACGAAAAAAGGAACTTGTGTGTTTACGAAATTAGAAATTCTATTATTAGAAACTGTATTTGCCATACTACTCTGCTACCATCTGAATTTGTAAACTTCTAGAATCGCCTTCATCGATTGTTATGATTCTATTTCTTTGGGCTTGAATGACAGAGCTTTTCAATTTGGCAACAAAGGTCATAATATTTTCATCATAGAAATCATTATCCGTAACACTAAAAATTCTCAATGCATTTATATCTATAATACCATTGTTATAATCCACAGTACCGACATTGTTGTCAGAAATAATAACTTTACTGCCATCGGTTTTATAATAGTATGTTCTCAGTTCGGTTACGTCTTTTTCTAGTACAACTTTTGCTGATGCACCAGAACCTTCACCACCTGTGATTGAAATAATAGCATAAGAATAATTTTCACCTACATTCGTTACAGTGATCTTTGATACTCTACCACCAAGCAATTCTGCTGTTGCTGTAGCACCGGTACCATCACCTGTGATTGTTACTGTAGGTGCTGCTACATAATTATATCCACCATTGATAATTTGAACTTCTCTGACACCGGTTTTAGCAACAGGAATTTCTTCAATGAATGCATTTCTTTCCACATTAGCAGCATCATAAATCTGAATTTCTGGATAAGAAATAAGTCTATTTTCTAGAATGGAGGGTTGAAGTGGAAGATTATATACTACAGTATATCGTTTATTTCTGTTTGTATCGACCAAAATACGTTTCTGCACATAAATTTCTAAATCTGTTGCAGTAATTGATCTTTCACAGTTTTCGATATATTCAATAAGTTTGTTTTTTCTAAAGGTAGAAGCAAAATTATTCAATTCGTCGGAAACATAGTCTGAGATAGCTGCTCTGACCAAATTTGACAATTCATCAGATGTTCTTGCAGTTAGTTTTGAATCATAGTAAATTTTACCTTTAATAATTAGATAGATATAGTCTGGATCAACAATCTCTGGTGTTACAGTCAAAACATTTCTTGTTTGAATGAGATGTTCTTTGATCTGTTCTTTTTCCAGATTAGTTAGAGCATAATTTCCTTTTGTCTTGAGAGAAACGAAAACTTTACCATACACTATAGGAACATTATCTTCACCACCCCAAACTGCAACAGAATCGATTGTATTGAAATCTTTAAGAATCAGTGATTGATAATCGAGTTGTGTAACCGCTCTGTTTTGTGTGGAATAGAAATATGGTGCTCTGAATCTTACTTGCTCGACAGTTTCTTTTTCTATACCACCATATGATGATACAGTAGATGTAACAATAACATTATCACTAAAATTGCCAATAGGTGTAAGATTTACGAAAGAAGAGATGTTGTTTGATACTTCACCCACATTATCTAGATATGTAACGACAACTACATTACCATCTTTAGGTTTTTTACCCAGATAATTATCACCAAAATACAGTGTATATTCTTGTTTCTCGTTTTCTTCCAAGAAGTACACTTTTGAATTTGCTGTCAGTTCTGTGATATCTTGTGCTTGTTCATAGACCAAAACATCTGTGTTGGTTGTTGATTCTTGAACTAATACCTGGATCGATGTTGTATCAACATTTCTTGATGGAATATCAAACTTTCTTTTTTCATTTGATGAATCCACCAGATATTGAAGTGTGATGACCTCACCCTGTTTGATGTAAACATTGGAAAAAGAGAATGCACCAGAAGTTTTTGTTACAGTATTTGAATTGATTGCTATAAAAGGATAATTGATACCATCTCTATCAGTTCCCATGAATCTAGTATATTTGCTGAGTGTAAGAGATGTGCTTGGATCGAAAACAGCTTCATCGTTAGAAGGAGTAACAGTGATATTGACTTTGGATAGAGCTCCTTGTCTACTTCCTGGCACATAGTTCATTAATTTTGCATGAGAAATGATTGAATCTTTCAATTGTGCAGAATCAAGAAACATTTCGTTTCCGACCATATTGAGATAGTATGCCATATAATGGGTGTTGTATGCTAGAATGTCCAGCAACACAGACATACCAGAACCTTCAAAATCATAGTCCTGGAATTCCGATTGTGATCTCAGATATTGTTTTAGATTATTTTTGATACCATCGAAATCTAATTCCGTAACTTTTAGTGCTGCTTTTTCTGTGGCCATTTATCTCAATCTTTCTAGGAATAGATTTATTGTTGCAGGTTCTCCACGATTTACAATAATGAAAGTTATTCTTACATTATATCCATTTTGGTCAGGATCGACCGAGACTTCAATGCCATTATCATTCATTTCTGTATCTGGAAGTCTAACTCTAGGTTCAAAGTTTCTTATGACTTCGGCAATAGCATCTCTTAGGAATGTCGCAGTAAATATATTTATATTATCAAAAAGAATCTTCTGGGCGTTAGAGCCTATATAAGACCTGAATGGACGATCATAGAAATTGGTTAGTATAAGATTTCTAACAGATCGTTTGATTGCATCAACGCCAGTTTTCTTTACCACATCACCCGTTGTAGGATGTGCGATAAAGTCTAAGTCCAAGTCTGAATAGTCTGGTTTTCTTACTATGTTTTGTGCCATATATTATTTATAGAATTCCCCTAGTGTCTAAGCCTGTAGGATGGTAGTTGGATATAATGGATTTGGTTTTTCTGCTATTTTTTCAGGAGGTCTAATTTTTGCTGCTACTTGTTGCTGTGGTTTGATACCAGGGCCACAATTGATATATACATTTCCCTCACCAGCATCAATAAAGACATCTCCACCTTCAGTGGAGATTGATACTGTTGCTGCTGATCCAATTGCAACATCTTGTTTATCTGAACGAACACTTACTTGTGCACCAGCAATTGACGCCAGTCCACCAGCAGGACTTTTTGCGTGAATAGTGGCATTAGCACCTTGTAATGTAACTGCACCCTCTGATGAAGTTATTTCTACTGGAGAACCACCGGCACCAAATACTTGAAACCCTTCGCCGGAAATCATGTTAGTTTTTCCTCCGACCATACTATTCATATTAGCACCCACAACCATGTTATATGAATCATGTGTTGAAGTATTCATCTGTGTGGCGGTAACATCAAAATTGCCTTCTGCTCTTAGTGTAGCATCTACTTCAGACCGAACATCAAAAGTTCCAGATGTATTAATTCTATATTCGCCTCTAATATCATTATAGAATCCATTGAATACTGTCATTTTAGCAGAACCATCTGGATTATAAATCCATCCAGTACCACTTCTATGTTGAAATGCGATATATTCATGATCTTTAACATCATTTTTGACTAATGAATGTCCAGACCTAGTAATCATCACATCCTGAAAACCGTACTTGTTGGCATTAGGATTTTGTCTTGGATCACCAAGACTTTTATACTGTTCGGTTTTATTTGGTTTATTTGTGTTTGTTGGAACTGTCATTTTAGTAATTGCCTCCTATTATAGATATCATCCCCAGTTTGATATATCTCCGCTATTTGGTTTACCATCATCTTGACCAGAAGATTTATTAGTTCCTATGTTATTTTTTTGTCTATTGGAACTATTACCCGCTCTTGATGCAGCACTTCTCAATGCTGCTTGGGCTTGTGGTGCAACTCTATTAATCATATTAAATATCTGTGATGCATCTTTACCAAAGATATTGTCTCCAAGACCAGCAGGGAATGATGCGGCAGACATCATAGAATTTAGCATAGTATTTCTGGTATTAGCAACTGTATTGCTTACATTCTGAGTGACATTTCCTGTTGCTGAAACTATCTGTTGAATATTTCCAAATGCAGTTTCTATTTCTATCACGATATTATCTAGTTTATCTAGTCCATATAAACTTTCATCGGAAATTAATCTATTGAAGACTGTCATAATATCTGCAACCGATGTTACCTGAGATAATAATGCGACAGCATTTTCAATGAAAACTTCTTCATTCACTCGTCTATCTGATATGTATGATATTGTGTCTTGTTCTTCTTTCAGATCATCAATGAGTGCTAATAATATTTCCCAAATTTCAGGAGGAATAGAATCTTGAATCTTTTTCTTATTTTCATTACTTAAATTCTTAAGAGATTTACCTAGATTCAAATTTAATCCGGGCAATGAACCAAATGACGATGGATTTAATATTCCAGCAAATTGTGCTAGTGCAGTTGGAATTTGGCCTATAGATGGTAATTTTCTTCCAACAGTTTCTGCATATTCGCCGTTTGTAATTTTATATCTTCTATTTGAATGTTTATATACTTTACCTTGTTTATTCTTCTGAGTTTTTAATCCTCTAGCATCTTCATATCCATCAACTTCATTTATATTCTGTGAAGGCCAATTTATTGCAGCCTCTCCTGGGGAGAACCACGACCATCCAGACATATTTCCTGGCATACCTTCTTTATCATGAAGAATATCCGTCATTGGACCTAATATGATACAATCATTTCTACCTGTAGTTTTCAATGCAAGCACCAATTGTCCGTTATCAAACGGTCTCATATTCTGGCCGTGTTTTGTTCCAACAGATGTGCTTAATGCAATATGTTGTGGATCAACCCCTTGCCCATGCTCTGGAAATGCTATCTGCATATTTCCAGACATAGTTGAATCTTGTATTCCTGTAGGGCTGTCTTCTGTTCCATTACCAACAACACGACCAATGCTGAAAATTTGTGTGAAATCTTTTGGACCACCTAATGACATTAAACTACTCCCTCTCCAATACTTCTGCTTACACAATCAACTGTAGTTGTGCCATATCCACCATATTTAATATTATGTGTCATGCTAACAATTAAATAATCTCCTGTTCCATAATTTGGAACAAAATTACTATCATTTATAGCCATCTTATTCCATAGTTCTAATCTAATCATTTTTCCTGCGTGTAAATCTGGATTCCAAGGAACTGTCATTCTCAATGCTATTCTATTTTGATCAATAAGAGACATTCTTGCTTGTCTTAGTTGTGCATATTTAGCAGACTGATCTTCACGCGCATTTTGTTGTGATGCTGAACCTACATTAGACAATACAGATTTTAGAACACCAGCACCTGCCCCACATCCTATAGTTTGATTGCCTAATAGGCTTATCATACCTTTTAATGGATTTACCGCTATAACAGATATATTTTGATTCACCCCATTCAACAAATCTGTAAGAAGATCAAAGTCACATGGAAATGAATGTGTCGTAATTCCAAAAGGATTTGCATATCCTGCTGATGATCCAGTTTCTTGAAAATTGAATGCTCTGTTCCCAAATATATTTGATTGTGATGTTAAATTTTTCAAAGACCTGAAATGATGAGTCCCATCACCATCATCAATCTTATATGTCATATAATGGACGAATGAAGGATCATTTCCATCTAATGCAGCATTTGCTTGTTGAGTGACAACCTGAAATGGATGAATATTTTCTGCAATATAATCTCTTGGTGGCATAGAACTTTGAATATCAAGATTTTTAGCACCAGCGCATGAACTTAACACTTCACTGACTACACTGGATGGTGTAGATTTCCAAGATTTACTTACAAGTGTTGCTGCATCATCTAATAGTGTTTGATGGCAAGCATGAATTGTAAAGTCTTCTGTATTGTTATTGTAGAGATGTCTTCTATCCATCCTATATACTGGTTGACTTATTATCATTCTAGGAGATATGCCAAATTCAGATAGAGACAGCTTTTCTAGTTGAATTAAAATTGTCGATCCTTTAAGAGCATCTAAATTTTTAGGCTGTTCAGTATCGGGATTTAAATGATGTAATGCACTATGAAATCTTACTGCTGTTTGTAATCCTGGCGTCAATAAACTTTCCCCTAAGATTATTTCCATTGGTGTCAATTGTTGCATAACCGTAGTTAAATCTTCCGATCCGACAAATCCTATATCAATTGAAACCAAAGATTTATCATTATAATTTAGGTCTTTATCGGCCATTATCTAAATCCTCTAATATAAGGAATATTTCTGGTATTTTGTGTCAAATTGTCTAGTTCTCTCACAATTTGTTGATAATATTCAGGCTTGATGATTTTAATATTTCTCTTTGATTCGTTTATCTCTACTTCATAATCATAATTTGTTATTCTATCTCGATATGTGACCTCAATAACAGTCCCTGTTCCAATTTCAATATTATTTGTTGCATCAACATCTTGAACATCTGCTAAATTTCCATAATGATCGTATGGAACTGATATAGACATTTCTGATGCAACATTAGATGAATTTACAACATATCTAAATTCCGATATGACACCACTTTTCGATTCTTCTCGTTTTATAACCTTTTCATAATGATGGTATGTAGTTTTAGCATTTTCAACCGATCCATATTTGTTGATTATATATTTTTGAAAAGCGTTATATCCTAAAGGCCAGTCATATTGAGGATCGACAATATCATTAGCTATCAATATAATCCAATGTGCTTCAGAATTACCATATACTTTCTCTGCAAGAATTTCTGGTGTATCTCCATCCATGATAAGGTGTTCATAGTATGCAGAAATATTATTCAATACTTCTCTTAGGACTCTAACCCTGAAGAATATATTAGTTACTACTCTATAGTTTGTTAATCTTTTTCCATCAATATCATATGCTATTCTAGGAAAAGTATCAAAAAAATTGCTCATATTAGAACCCTTGTAGAACTCTTTGTTTATGAATTGGCTCAAGTTCACGGAATCCCATACTCAATCTTACAGCAACTGGATGACCGTTTCTAAATGTTGAATATGTGCCAGTTGGTGCATAGTCTACTTCAATTCTTTCAAGCACACAGGTATTAACTCTTAAGATGTTCATATTCTCAACGCCCTTATTAAAGAAAGTGATATCAAATTCTGCCGGTGGAATCCAAGTTAATCCGGCAGCATATCCCCCAACACCCATTCCATATTCAGGTGCTGCATGAAATCTTAATGTTTTGACTATTGCTTTCAGATTAATAGATTCCTTTTCATTTCTTGGTGCCATAAGAACTTCAAATGTAAATGCTCTAACTGTAGTATTAGAGAATAAAATTTCTACCATAGGATTTATAGGAGTTTGTGCTAATTGTGCAGCTAGTCCTGCTACCTGTCCTGCTGCTCCTGCTAGTTTCGATGCACCTGATGCAAGACCACGACCTATAGTTCCAGCAAATGTTTTTGCTGCGGCTGTCATAAAACCTGCTGTCGCAACACCAAGTTTCCCGCCAAGTGCAGTTAATGATATTTCTTCATATACATTCTGTGTATTATAGATTAATGGTGATGGCATATGTAATGCAATTGATTCAGCAATTCTTCTTGTTGCTCTTGGTATAGAAACAAACGGCCTACTTCCATCAGACCCTATAACAGCAAATTCATTTCCCGGACCACCAGGACCATATCTGAGAATATCGACTTTCGATCTTTCGTTCTTTCCTAATAAGGTAAATTGGTTTGTATATCTTCCTGCAGCAGAACGACTGCCCAATGCGGTTGGAACATTGATATTGATAATCATATAATGTCCAAGATCACTCATTCCAAGATCATTTGGGAATACTAAATACTTAAAATCATATCTAGACTGTGCTAAGTCTGGAGTATAATTATCTGATATCTGGGAGTTATCTTGCGTTGATGGTATATTTATTGACATTTAATCCTCTTACTATAGGGCAAATATATTTATATGACAACATACAAAGGTAAATTCAACCCCAAAAATCCAAAGAAGTATAAAGGTGATCTTGACAACATTATCTGGAGAAGCACTTGGGAACTAAAAACCATGAAGTATTTAGATGAAAATCCAAATATAGTTGAATGGTCTTCCGAAGAAATCATAATACCATATATATCACCAATAGATAATAGAAGACATAGATACTTTCCTGATTTTCTAGTAAAAGTTATGTTACCTGATAAGTCAATCAAGACAATGCTTCTTGAAGTTAAACCATTCAAAGAAACCTCAGAACCAAAAGTTCAAAGTAAAAAGACCAAGAAATATTTGACCGAAGTTATGACCTGGGGCGTAAATTCAAAGAAATGGGAAGCAGCAAAAGAATACTGTGCTGATAGAGGATGGGAATTCAAGATACTAACAGAAAAAGAAATATTTGGAAGAAATAAATAGTAATATGGCAAATAAAACAAAACAAGCAGTGGATTGGTTCATTGGTAAAGCTAGTGGTCCTGCTGGCTACAGAAGAAATCTATTGGGTAATTCTTCTAGAAATAGAAGTGGTGCCACAATCGGTAAAATGTTTTTCTTCAGATATGATCCTAAATTAAAGAAGAAATTGCCTGTATATGATATATGGCCACTTGTATTTCCTATAGAACCATATTCAGATGGTTTTCTGGGACTCAATATGCACTATCTAAATGGTGGCGAAAGAAGTGCTTTGTTGGGTAAACTCACAGAATTTGCCAATAACAAGAGATTCGATGAAACTACCAGACTTTCTTTGTCTTATGATTTACTTCAAGCATCCAAAAGTTTGGCTACTCTATCTCGACCATGTATCAAGAGATATTTGTATGGTCATGTAAGAACGCCCTTTGTAGAAATAACTGCTGACGAATGGGATAAGGTCATAGAATTACCAATAGAATTCTTTGTATATAACCGATAAGGAGTAATCAGTTGGCAAGTATAGTAATACAAAATGCACCAAGAAATTTAGATCTAGTGTCTTTTAAAAGTGTGTTGGATTCATATGGTGGACTTGCGAAAACTTCTAGATTTGTTGTTAGAATAAATCCTATCGGTGCATTACTTCAACAATTAAATAGCAACACAATAACCAGAGATTTGGTATATCTAACGGAAATTGCTGAAATGCCCGGTAAAGGTTTTATGAATATTGATGTTAGATACTATGGTCCAAACCACAAACTTCCATTTCAAAGCACATATGAGGATGCAAACATGACATTCTTGTGTAGACAAGGTGCACGAGAAAGACAATTTTTTGATGATTGGATGTATGTCATTAATCCAACAAATCATTTCGACTTTACATACAGAGATGAGTATAGAAGTGATATTGATATTTTTCAGTATGATGATATTGCAGATGATGAAGATGATCCACTTCCACAATATAAACTTACATTGAAAAATGCATATCCTTTGATGTTAAGTCCTCAGCCTATGACATGGGCCGATCAATTGTTTCAAAGAGTAATTGTCAACTTTACATATACACATTGGGTTCGTGATGATTTCGTGCAACCATCACAATCAGATTTGGTTATTGGTAGACCAAATGACAGATTACCAATTAGTAGATAATATGGAGATATAGAAAATGCTTCCTAAAATTGACTTGCCTATTTATGAAATAAAATTGCCTTCGTCTAAAAAACTAGTGAAGATTAGACCCTTTGTTGTTCGTGAAGAAAAACTTCTTTTGATGGCACTGGAATCTGGAGATGAAAAGGAAATTATCGAGACTACTAAACAAATTGTAAACAATTGTTTGGTTGATAAAGTTGATATTGATAAACTACCTTTCTTTGATGTTGATTATATCTTTATTGCTCTTAGAGCCAAAGCAGTTGGCGATACTATTGATGTCAAATATACTTGCTATAATGAAGTAGATGGTAAATCTTGTGATAATACCTTTCCTGCTAAAATTGATGTAATGAACTATACACTAATCAAAGATGATAACATCAAAGATAAGATTCAACTAACTGGAACACTATCTGTCAAGATGAGGTATCCATCATATACTGTGATGAGATTACTAGATTCTGATATGCCAAACTTTGATAAGAAGATTAATATAATTGCAGAATGTGTTGATGTGGTAGCAGATAAGGAAAAAGTTTATACACGCAAAGACTACACGAATGATGAACTTATAGATTTCATAGAGAATCTTCCGCAACAGCAGTATAAAAGACTAGAAGAATTTGTTGATAATTTTCCATCTTTTGTCATTACATCCAAAGCTACTTGCCCAAAATGTAAGTATGGGCATACTTTAGATTACAGAGACTTTACCGATTTTTTCGTCTAATGCTTGGTTACGATACACTGATGAATCATTTTAAGACAAATTTTTCATTGATGCAACACCACAAATATAATCTAAGTGACATTGAAAATATGATGCCCTGGGAAAAATTTGTGTATATAGATTTGCTGAAACAGCATATTCAACATCAGGAAGATTTGGCTCGTGATCAAGCAGCAGCAATGAAAGCACAACAAAGAACGAGATAAAAATGGCAAAAATAGACCCTAGCAAACTTACAGTAGATTTTAAATCTTTGATGAGACTTAGTATGACTGATAGATATGCTTTGGCAAAAAGTTCTCAAGGTCAAAGTTATTTGGCATCATTAACGCCTACACAGTTTGCTATGCTATTTCCAGACTATTATAGAAAAAGATTGCCCGATATGGGCATTTCTAGCAGAAAAGGTGCACCTGCTCCTTCTGGTGCTGGTTCAAGACCCTCTGGAGGGACACCATCTAGTGGAGCATCAACATATACACCACCGACTGCTGCACCTACAACTACTACCAGACCTACTACATCTGCTGCACCAGCACAGGCAAAGGCTGGCACTGATACAAGATTTGCTTGGGAAAAAAGGCTAGATGAATTAGCCAAACAAAAAACGCCGGAATATAAAAGCACAGGTGTTAACGCTACACCATCTGTTGGTTCATTGGGTCATATAAGATCGCAACAAATGAAACAACTTGATGATCCAAAAGTTCGTGCTGCTGTTCTTGCAAGAGCAGAAATTGAAGTTGGTGGTCAACCTAAAGCCCAACAAGCATGGATAGAAAGTCTTTTTAATAGGGCAGCCGCGAACAAATTGTCATTGTATGATGCAGTAGCAAATTCACCTAAAGTGCATAGATATTATCCATTTAAAGATGATTCAAGATGGAAATCTATGGTTGCTAATCATGAATCAACCATCAAATCTTTAGATGGAAAATTTGCAGGACATTTATCCTCTGTTGGTGGTGGGTCTAATATAACAGATTATGCTACAGACAATGCATCTGGTTCTCTGGGGCAAAGAAAACAGGCTAAGTATGGTGGGAAATGGATTGGTGGCGAACATTTCACATCTGATCCGGGTGCACGAAGAAATTGGGCGGTTGCTCAAAAGAGAACTGATGAAGAAATAAGAAGAACTGGAGGATTTATTGAAGCATCAGCAGCAACTCCCGGTGATCCTTCACAAACTGGTTCTACCAAACAAACTAATCTTAGGCCATCCGAATCATTTGATTATGAAAATTTTTATAAACAGGTTGGGACATTTAGAGAAGGTGGTGGGAGATATGGAAACTTAAATATATCAGCTGGTTCCAAAACAGAATTTGGTGGTAGAGGTGCTGGTGCGTATGGTGGATTATGTGGAGTAGGTGTATCAAATGCTGTTGGAGTATTGTTTGGTAAAAATGAATTTAAGAAAGTATCTGGAATGCACGCAGGTAGTTTTTCTATGGCTGGCAAAAACGAAACTTTCCAGAAAACGGGGTTATATCAAGTCAAACGTGGACTTAGTGATGAAGAATTTAATAATATAAGAGCCGCAGGCAACAATCATGGATATCCACCAGGGACAATAATTGCTGTTGGTTCTACTGGTGGTTCACAACACATTCAAATTTGGGATGGTAGAAGATGGATAAGCGATACTGTTCAAAAAGGTTTATTAGGATTAAGGCGTGGTGAAGGTGGAACTGCCGCAATACATATACCAAACGCTCAAGGTATAAATTCATTACCATCTTCAATAAGACAAAATATCTCAACAGAAACTCTTGAGAAATATGTTGGCATGAGCAAACAAGATATTTCAAAGGATGAGAGGACAGCACAAGATAATAGACAAAGTTATAATTCTCCCGTTAATATAGAAAAGCCAAAATATTACGACAAGATACCAGAAGATGTTAGAAAAGTTATAGATAGTCTTCCAGATTCTAGAAAAGATGCGGTTTATGCTAACTTAAATAGATTTTCCGACGAAGAAGGTTTGAAATATTTGTCTGAAATGTCAGACCAAATAAAAAATAGTTCACTATCGTCAACAGAACAAAAAAATTTATTAAGTGATGCTATCACAAAAATAGAAACTGCACCATCAGCATTACCGGAACTGCCCGAAGATTTGAAATACACTCTCGTGAAAAATGACAAAAATGCTGCTGGGTATAAAGATATTAAAAAGGACACACCATACAGTGAAGGTGTTATTACACACATATCAGGTGTCCCTCCTGGTGGACATAGTGATCCGATGGCTAGAAAGATGGCTATGCTTGCTTTAGGAAAGCCAACGATAGATTCGACTTCTGATGAATTAAAAATTCTTAAATCTGGGGTTGATCCTAGAGGAAGAAGTCTTGGATATCATTCTGCAATAGCATCTTTCTATGAGGCCGAAGACGGCACTAGAATAGACGAGACTCAATATAGAAAACTTAATAGTTCACAGAAACAGTTATACAAAGAAAAAGCAGAAATTCACGAAATTCGTGATCCAAGCAAAATTGCATCTCATGCCGCATCTAGAAATTTCAATAACTATGGCATGGTCGTTGTTGGAAAAATGTCTGATGCAAAAGCAATCGCTGCTGCTAAACATATAGCAAATTTGAAAAGTCAAGGGTGGTTAACTGAAAAGTCTGCGTTAAATATAAGAGGTCATGGACAACTCCCTGAAGAAAGACGTAAAGAAAGAGGTACTTATGAAAGAGGTGCTGGTGAAGGTGCAACTGGTGCCGCAGCAATAAATGCAGTTATCCCTAAGATAATGGAAATGAGCAAAAATTTAGCAACTCCAACACCAACTGCACCAGTTGCACCAACTGCACAACCAACATCATCATCTTCAGTTCAACAAGTGCAAGAAGATATTAACAGACAAAAAGCATTGTCCACAGCATCAACAGCAAATCCAGGAAAGCCTTCACAAACAGGAAAATCTACACCAACCGATTTGACTCCAGCAAGTCCAATTCCAAATAATGCTGCTCAACAAACTACAACACCGCCTAAAGAATCTTCTGGAGTATTTTCACCAGCAAGTCCAGCACCAGAAGCAAAAAAGGAAGAACCTGTTCCAGCAAAGTATGCTGGTGGTGAAGTTCAAACGAGAGGTGATACAGCAACAGTTATCAATGATAAAGGTGAACCTATTGCTAGAATCAATCCAGATAAGGAAAGAATCTCTCTAACTGAAACTGGAAACCTTGATGTTCAACCAACATACAGAACTGATCCAAGGACACTAGAACAACAGAACGCCCAAAGACAAGAAGTTGGAAATATGAATATAGATGATAGAATGCAGGAAATGTCTACAAACATTATGAATCAGGTCAGACAAATGATTCCACAAGGAGGCAATCCAAATTGGGAATCAATGATGACTTCTATGGCAGCAGCAAGGACTTTATCTGAAAGTCCATCATATACATTCTCCAATGAATCGTTTAGACGAGCTATGGCTGGTGCTAGATTTGAAAAGACGGGTGATTCGGCATTAGGCGGACACTTTGAGATAGCTAATAGTAATCTGTTATAAAAAAAGGGGGCATTTCTGCCCCCTAATTCTTAGTCATCAGCCAACGCTTTGAAGGCTTTTAGGTCTTCATCATCATCGTCCATCTCAAAGTCCTGAGATGAAACAGACTGACGTTTTGCAGCACTCTCGAAAACATCAGGCTTTGGCTTTACTGACTTCACAGGAACATCATCTAACTCTAGAACACTATTCAACTTACTCTTTAGTTCATCATAACTCTTGAAGTTCTTTGGATCAAGAAATTCCTTGAGAGAATATTGCTTCTTCCAAATCGCTTCAAGTTTACTGTCATCACCAGACAGAGGAGATGGAGCATCGAAAACTGACATATCATAGTTTCGATAACCATCTACCTGTCGGATACGCAACTTGAGATTTGCACCATTCCACAGATCAAATGGATTGAATGCATTAGTAGGATTATACTTGGGATGATCTGCTGACCTTCCCTCATCATCAAATGGAGGATGCATGGCTTCACTGATCTTATCAAAAATCTTCTTACCATATCGATACAAGAATACCTTACCTTCATTCTCAGGATTCTTAGAATCAGAAACGATAAAAATGTTTGAGATATATGTCAGCCGACGCTTTTGAGTGCGTGCTTGCTTCCTCTGTGGTGAGTTATCATCAGTGGATGCATTCCAAAGATATGTATTATACTCAGACACTGGATCCTTTTGATTGAGAGTGGTCAACGAATTCTCGATATACCACTTACCACCAGGACCCTTGAAGCCATGATTGAATACTCGAATCCATGGCAAGCCTTCATCACCATCAGCTTCAGAAACTGGTAGGAATCGAATGATGGCCATACCATTACCAGACTTGTCTACTTCTGGTTGCCAGAATCGATCATCACCAGACTTTTCTGTTGTTGGTGAATTTAGCTTCTCAATCTCCTTAGAAAGGCGATCAAGAGAACCTGAAGACTTCTTTAGTGCTGCGAAATTTGACATCGTATTTTCTCCGTATAAAGTTTGTATAACATCTTGTCCACAGTGTATTCATAATCAATACTTGTATTATGACATGAATATTTCTTCATGTCAAGTCGTATTTATACTCATTTCTTCTCTCTTGTATAGATTTACCTTCAACACTTCTCCTGTTACAGCACATATGGCAGGAACAATTCTTCAAATTGTCTGCATGTTTGACTGACCAATTTTCATGAAACGATTCATCATAAGTTGGATACCATCGTCTTGAAATTTGTTCTGCTTTCTCCCTCATCTTGAACTTCTTGCTTCTACGATCTGCTCTTTTTTTGTTTTTTACAGGAAAATCATACATTGTGTTCTTCCATTTTCTGTTTGAGAATTAGTTTGAATTTGAATCTATCATACTTTAAGAAAGGTAAAATCTTCACGGATTGTAATTTTACCTTACTCCATATTATATCATTTTCTCCTATCCTTTTGTCAAATTTTTCTGAGAAATGAATGAAACTGTCAAGCATGGCAAATGTATCAATGAAGATTTCTCCATTGAGATACAGTTCAACGATTTTGGGAAATTGATTAGAGTTGATTTTGAAAAGCTCTCGTGGAGAGGATACATGGGCAAATGCCTTTTCAATTTCATTAGTGAAAACATAAGAGAAGGACTGTTGCCTCTTCTTATATTGTATATAGTTATCATGGGCATCTTCTTCAAGAAAGTCACCAATCCAGGTTCTGTTTTTGAGCAGATTAATTACAAACAGATCCTTTAGTTGAAGGGCATCATATTTCTTGGATAATTTGTCAAAGTGAAATCTATCTCTCCTCTTCTCAAAGGATTTGAAGGATGCATTTGTCTTGCCGTTATACTTGAAGAAATCATAAGAAGGTTTGCTGAAATGATTCTTCAGAGCAAGAAACAACGAATAGGTTTCAAAGGGCGAGAGTTTCATTAGAAAGGTAATTTGAGAGATTGATTCTTTGGTAAGAAATGAAGATTTTCGGCTTCCTCTTTTATCTTGTTTTTAATTGATGGTGAAATAAGCTTTGCAGCAACTTCCACCTCCATTCCTGTCTCTTCACAATAAAGAACGATAGCATCCATGTATGAAACATCTTTCATATAGACTATTTCTTCAATCAAGAGAGAAAAGTTCATCATTTCATCATTCATATTATCATCCTCAAAAGGGCTTGAGATTTTGGTCAAAGTCATCTCTGTCTACCACAACAAACGAGTGAGATATTATATCAAATTCATCAAGTTTACGCAAGACAATATTTACATCAAAATTCTTGCAGGAGAATAGATCAAACTCTATAAGAGCAGGAGATATTTCATCCCATACATGAATAGAAAGGTGTGAGAAATCTAGAATGGCTACAGCAGTGTGACCTTTGTTACCTTCCATATCAGAATATACAACAAGTGGACCACCAATTACTTTCATACCGACCAAACTGATTACATCACAACACCAATCCGATAAAGCCAATGCTTCCTTAGGTGGATTATTTACATATGCACGAACGATAATATGCTTATGTTCCCGCAGAATCGGCTTTTTCATGGCATTAAGTTTGTCTACCTCCCTATAAAAAAAGTGGTGGTTTTTCTGTTTCGAGGAAAACCACCAAACCCAATGAGGCTAAGCTGTTAGAGCGTAACCCTCAAATGCAACGTCATTATCGTTGGCATTTATAGTTTTTGGACTAATTTTCGGTCGTTCCTTACCGGTATCTCCACTCTCTCCAATACGTCTGTCGAATCCCAGTACACCCCCATCAAAGACATACTGGCGGAGATGGTTACAGTCTATAGCCCGCCATTACGTCACTTTAATCACACTAATTCTAGTGAACCAGTATGTCTTTGGTGGAGGTGGGGAGAGTCGAACTCCCGTCCAGTCCGTTCTTCAATCGCTTCCACGATACAATAACTATTTATAGCACATCAAACCTGGAAAGTCAAGTAGTTTTTCTCTTCTTGACTTTCTTTTTGTAATCCGAAAAACTCATTAGATAT
>Ga0208161_1000253_pt1 | contig 30539 bp, 20 predicted proteins | sample CB_VirMetaG_3_FD_184538 | JGI IMG/M metagenome (GOLD analysis project Ga0208161, IMG submission 184538) | Freshwater to marine saline gradient viral communities from Chesapeake Bay - CB_1508_1S Viral MetaG (SPAdes) (version 4) | ecosystem: Environmental > Aquatic > Marine > Coastal | place: USA... | reverse complement strand
GACCGGCAGAAGGCTTGGTGTGGGAGCATCGGACTCAAACCACTCTAGCTTATACTTAATGCCAAGCTTATCGAGAGACAAACAAACATCTTCTAGGAGTCCGGTGCTAAATACTCCTTTAGGGCTAACGAAGTATTTCTTGCCGTCCCACCCGCGCCCGCGACGGACATAGCTAGCTCCAGGATATTGGGCGCTGTAATGATACTGCAATGCTTTTAGCAGTTCATCATTATTTGTTATAATTTGTGATTTTAGTTTGCCAATTTTTAGCAGCATAGTGCTGCTATTATAGCTATAAAGGTGAGGTTATGTCCCAAACACATTATAAAGTAGATGTAGAAAATCAAAATGTAGACGATATCGTTAATGATATCCTAAAGGAGCTTCCGAAAGAAGAACTGATGGAGGTAAACCTCCCAAGTCAGGCAACAACTCTTTACGGCCTACAAAGCCCTGTAATTCATATTAGGGCTATGACATTTGAAGATGAAAAGCTAATGCTGAACAAGAAAAAGAACAGCATGAACGCTCTCTTATCAAGATGTATAGAGGAAGACTTAAATCCTAGAGATTTACTAATACAAGACAAGATTGCGATACTGTTTCATTTACGCGCAATTTCCGTTGGACCAGAGTATGAAGTTGAGATTACTTGTTCGGAATGTGACGCAAAAACAAAAACTTCAGTCGATGTTTTGAATTCTTTCCCTACAGTTTATGCAGATCCACCAATTGAGGCCAAGGTCACCATAACCTTACCAATTCTGAAAAAAGAAGCTGTAGTTCGTAGAATTTCTTCTGCTGAAATGGAAGAAAAAGGTGAAAAGATTTATGACGAACTTTGGAGATATGTGCTTGAGATTGCTGGTAATAATAACGCCAAAGTCCGTGCGGAAGTGCTTAGAAAGCTTCCTAGATCAGATATCCACGCAATAGTAGAAGCGATGACCGTCCCCAACATAGGGATCGACCAAAAATTTATTTTTGTTTGTCCAAAATGTGACTCAGAACAGCTTAGAGAGCTAAAGTTGGATAGCGATTTTTTTTCCATGAATTAGCAAGTAGATCAGCTTCGTTAGAAAATCTTTTTAATGAAGCCTATATACTTGTAAAACATTGTGGTTTTACTTATCATGATGTAAAAAACATGACTAGACTCGAACGAATACAGTTCATGGAATTTCTTAGAAAAGAAAAGGAAATGGAAAAAAATGAATTTGAACGGATACAATCTCGCAGATCGTAACAACCGGCCTAGTGTCGATAGTAGAGTCGGTCTAAAAGTCTTATTTATGAATGATGGGGAATATATCGACCCTGTTGAGATTGTTGACGTAGCTATCTTTCCCCGTTCTACAATGCAAAGCCCATCAAGCCTTTTAGGTAGTAATGGGCTTTTAGACGATGCTAAAGTTTCAAGTCTAGCCGTCGCCCACTTTGAGTCGTCTGAGAATCAAGGTTGGAATAGTCCCGATGAGTATAACCCAGAAGACGAAGACCTAGACTCATCAATATTCAGAGTTAGGCAGGGGGAATTTGTAGTAGTTTTAGATGGTATCGGAGATGTATCATCTTACGCAACTAGGTGGGGCGCTGAAGTTCGTAATTTTGTGTCTGCTGCTGGGGACTATGTTGATGTATGGACTATAAAATACCCCAATGCCTCTGATACTAAAGTAGTTATTAATGCTTTTTCATTATTTAATGATAATTTTTATACTACTACAGAGCCATTATTAATTAAGAGTAGTAATGAATTAATTACAAAAAAAATACCTCTTGGCTCAAAACAAGATCTAAAAATTACTACTGAGTTCACTGTAGAGAATAAAGCGATTACAAGTTCCTTAAGAAACTTATTTAAAACTTCAATCGCCGTAAATCCACAAATCAAAATCGAAAAGATAAACTCAGATCCTAACCTACCTTCTAGGGTAGAAGTATCTGGGTTTTCGGACACCTCTAGCCTGATTTTAACGACCGCAGAAAATACGTTTATCTTAAACTGGGATACTGATACATTAAAGACTCACCCAAAACTGCTGGCCGGTGAGTTAGGAAATATGAGAGGAGTATATGCAATTACGCTACGCTACAATATTTTGACAGAAAGAATAGTAGCTCCTCTCATGTATGTTCAACTAGTGTAAAGGCGATAGTATAACTCACTTAGGCCTGAAGACGCGGCGGTCTTAATGGCTGTCGCGTCTTCTTTTTGGTATAGCTCGTTCCAATCCTTCGCACGCGGGCACGGGAGAAAGCTAACCTTCTTGGATGGAATACCTTGCCTGGTGATGAACTTGAAGTTCTCCATCATGGCCTGTTTCCCAGCCTCATCGTTATCCATAGACAACAGGATCGCGCCACCAAATTCACGAAGCTGACGTGCTTGTCTCTTGGAGATTCTCGCCCCCATGATAGCTGTAGCATTTACACCGCAATCCTGGAGCGTAGCAGCGTCCACAGGGCCTTCCGTGACGACCACCCTCTCTTGGGACCAATCGAACGGATAGAGGATCTCAGAGGCTCTCACGGCGCTGTGATTGAGATACTTCGGAGACATGGATGGTAGGAAGGACCGACCCTGGAAGTAGAAGATATGATTGTCTGCATAGAAGGGGATCAGAATCCTTCCTGCATAACGACCTTCGACAGATGCGAACCAAGGCTTGTTTTCATCAAATGCAATCCGATCTAGCTTGCGATCGAATATAACATCTCCAATGTATTTGAATGTCTCAGGAGCATCTACGAAGTGATGAAGCTCAAGACACTTAAACTCTTCCTTGAACTCGTCAATTGTATAGAAGATCTTCTGTGCAGGTTCAAGCGGGGTCTCCTCCTCGTGAATGCTCTTGATGCTATCGAAGATGACATTCGCTCGCGCACGCTCGTATGTGCAACCTTCGACGGATGCGACAAGCTGAATGAAGTTTCCCCGCTTGCCAGACTTGAAGCATTGCCAAAGCCCAGTGTCAGTGTTGACCGACATGTGCATTTTATAGTCTGGCGCGAAGATGGAATTGATAGTTACCTCTCTACCACCTGAGACATACTTTAGGTTAGGCTCGAAGTTTTTCTTCAAAAATTCTATAATTAGATTGGAAGAAATCATATGACGTTCCTATCAACAATCTCAAATAGCAAAAGTGACATTATAGATCAATGTCTTCTGAAGTTCCATTATAGATATAATGAGAAGCTCAAAGGCAAGAGCGCAAATGAAGAACCCTTGAACTACGGTAGCTACATTCACAAGATTTTTGAAGATGGTGTGAAATACACCAAAGTCGAAGATTTGCATCGGCTGTCTAATATGCTGATGGAGGAGTATAATGTCACACCCAAGAGGAAGAAGGATACCGACAAGTGTATCAACAACTTCCTCAGATTCAATAGCAATCTCAAGGGGGAGACAGTCTCTTGTGAGCTTCATAGCAAGATCGAACTGGCCGAGGGGATACAGTATGAGTTCGTTATTGACCGTATCGTTAAGGGGCCAGAGGGTGGCTACCTGATCATAGACTACAAGACCTCAAAACGAGAGAAGACCAAGGTAGAACTTTTTAATGATAACCAGCTACGTGGTTACGCTTACGCGGTTAACAAGCTGTATGACGTTCCGTTTAGCAAAATTACGTGCGCTCATTACTATCCGCTGACTAACAATCTGGTAACTGTCAGATACTCATCATCACAGATATTCGAGTGCAAGATGAAGAAGACTGAATTTGTTCCGATGGAAAATGAGTTCTGTAACTGGTGTGAATATAAGAATGGGTATTGCCCCAAATTCAATGATCAACACACAATCATTCACTGCATCAACGAGGAGAAACAGGCTAAAAAGAAATAAAAGGTCTATATAATTCTAGATCAATCATTTCTAAAAAGTCTTCCACGATGTCTTTGCGATATCTACCTTTACTTGTAAGGTAGTTAACTAAAACATTCTTCTTTAAAACTTTACCAGCTTTAAAGTTTTGTAAAAGTTTTAGTTGAAACAACTTAATCATTCTTTCTGAGAATAGATCTTTCCATTTATCTCTGAACTTAAAACTTAATGTATAATCCATTAAATCATAAAACTCAAGTAAATCTATCTTTATATCATGATTAATCATAACACCAAAAACAATACTATATACATAACTGAATCAAGCCTTAACAAGCTTTAAATGATTATTAAAGCCGGAAATTTCTGAAAAATGAAGGAGCAACACAAAAAAATTCAATCTCAACTTCAAGAAGAGGGGATGTTTCGAATAGGTAAGATCCACAGAAGGAGCGAGCCTAGCCCAGAAATGTATCAACCAGGCCAATTAATAACGTTTGAATACAAAGGTGAAGATTATTCAGCCCTAGTCGTATCAACAAAAACAAATCCTAATGGTCCATCATATACGTCCCCTAGAACACGAAATAAATTATTTACTTGTATAAAAATGAATTTTAATTTAACTTCTCATAATATATTTTTACAACAAATATACAATAATGAAAAAAGAGCAACTTACAAAAAATTCTCAAAGAGAGCTTCTTGGCTCAGACGATGGTTTTCTTTTACTAAAGGATCTATGAGAAGATTACTAGTAGGAAACGTAGTTGGTAAAAGTAATTTTAGAACTTTTATATTTAAAGAGATGAGAGATATAGCTAGATTAGATTTAGTATCTACTGATATGTATGATCAAGATGAGGAGTAATGAATGGCTAGTCCTATTGAAGATAAATTAGATCAACTTATTGACGCAGTAAATGATCTAGCTGATACCCTTAAAACGGACAACAGTTCTAGTGGAAGTCCTTCTACTAACTTTGATAAAGTTATTGATGGGATGGGAAAACTCTCAAATCAGCTACAGTCTATGGGAAGAAAGTTCAATAGTTTCATGGAGCCTTTAGCTAGTTTTGAGAAATCTATGTTGAGAATTAACATGGATGTTCCTCAAAGTCTTGATAATGTTGTTAAATCAACTCTACCCTTATCAACTAGATTGCAAGCTACACAAGCCTTAACAATCGCTGGGCTTGAAAAGAATACACAGACTCTAGGAGAGACAGTAGCTAGATCAGAAACCTTAGGAGAGAACATAACTCAGTTATCAGCAGGATTTAGACAGATACAACTGTCATTAGGTCTTAATGCGTCTCAGATAGGTAGGTTAGGCGTTGATTTAGAAGAAACATCAATGAGGTATAAGACCTCAACCACAGAGTTAGTAACTGCCTTAAGTCAATTAGGAAATTCACTGGCTGTGTTAGGCCAGTCGGGTGCTTTTAGGTCGGCTGGAGCGGTATCAGAAGCCGTAGCAACGACCCAGAGGTTCGCTCCAGGACTGATGCAAGACTTCATCAACGGACTAATTGGAGGAGGCACTGATCAACTTGGGATGAACCTTATGCGAGGCTTAGAGCCTCTAGCAGCAAGATTACTTAACGACCAAGTTAGAGATCCTCAAGAATTGTTTAATGCCATCACCACAATGGTTACTAATATCGAGGACTACTTCGGACCAGTAACGGGTGAAAATTTTAGAGTTATATCTGATATACTTCAACAGCAGTTTGGGCTATCTTTTGAGCAATTAAACTCACTAAAAGCGATGGCAGAGCAAGCACGAAACGTAACACCAGAGCAAAAAGCTTTACAAGATAGAATGGACGCCGTTAATCGCTCATTAACCAACTTACTACCAAGAATTCAAGAACCTCTAATAAAGATTGCCGAAAGAATATTAAGATTTATTGACAACCATTCAGATTATTATAATATGTTTGTTAATGTTTTAGCTGCATCAACCTTTGCCACTATGATTAGAGTAGGGTTGCAAGGTATCGCATCGGCGTTAACCGTAGCGGGTCTAGGAAAAGGATTAAATGCAATCCCTGTTATTGGAGGAGCCTTAGCTTTTGGGGCTTCTTTGTTTGCAGGATCTATGGTCGATAGTCTACTAGAACCTTCCAAAAAGACTGCTGAACAAACGGGTAAAACCGCAGAAGAAATTGCAGCATTAAATAAACGAGATGAAGAGAGATTTAACCTTGAAAAAGGAAGCAGACCAGATACAGCTAGACAATTAAATGAAATTACAACAGCTTCTATAGGAAGAATTTTAGCTCTGTCTCAAGATGCTTCTATGTTAGATAATCCTTTAGAGCAAAGAAAACTAACAATACGTCTAGTGGAAGAGATGGAAAAAACTAATCTCTACTTAAAAGATTTTGAGGTTGACAGAAGAGCAACACCAAGACCAGTGCCACAAGGCACACCAGTAATTGGAGGAGGTAACTAATATGGCTAGTCCTAGCAGTAAACTCGGAGACCGCCAGTTCGAAGAAAGAGCTTTTTTAGAGTTTTTCTTCTATCAAGAGCCTTTTAGTTTTCTACGTATACCCTCTATTGATGTATATCCTGAATTTCAAAAAGTAAAAGTTCCTATATTTGAAAATCCAACAATAAGTGAATCAAAATCAGCTAGATTATCAAGATATAAACCTATAGGTAGAAATGGAGATTTGTATTCTTTCTTAGGATCAGATTCTAGACAAATAACTTTAAGTTTTAATATGACTCTACCTCACATACTTGATCATGCCCAACTAACTACAGAAGTTTATAAAAAGAAAGGATATTTTGATACACTATTTAATGGAAGAGAAATAGATGACGCTGAAAAAACTAAATTTGAAGAAGGAGTTAAATCTCAATTTTATCCTACGTTAAGCGAAACTGACTTACTAAAATCAATAAAAGCTTATGAAGAGAAAATGATTTCTGAATTAGAAAAAAATCCTCTTGGATTCGGAGGTATAACACAAGCAATTCTTAATTTTACAAATTTATTTGGCATTAATGATTTAGACGCAGCAAGGTCTAATAGATTAGAGGGAAGACTTAAAGTAACAAAGGTAAAAGCTTTATATTATTTTTGGACTAATATCCTAAGGACTTCTACTTTAGGTGGTCCTAATGGGATGCCTCCCCCTATAATTAGATTAACCTTTGGCCCTCTTTTTCAAAGAGTTCCATTTATTGCAAGTAAATATAGTATGTCTATTGATGAACAATCAGGATATGATTTACTTACTCTCTTACCTAGAAGGATTAAGTTTAGTTTAAATTTAGAAGAAATAAGAATGGGAAACTTTTCAAAATATGCTCCGATAGACTCCGGTGGCGGAGGCTATGAAGTGGTGATGGAATCAGAAAACCCAGCAGACTGGAGCGCGGTATTAATTTATGGCACAACAGATCCAAGACTTGGACCCATTGGAGAAGATTTAGATGAGAGTGTAGAGGGTGCAACATGAGTCATTATGTTAATGGTTATTCAGATTACACTCATAGAGGAGTGGTTCTTAGAAGCAGTGTAGGCAACACTGAAGCCGACGACTACATAGCACAGTTAGAATTATCTAATTATAGATCTGGGTTTGTGCCGTCTGAGTATCACAATAGACCTGATCTGATATCTACTGTTTTTTATAGAAGTCCTTATGACATTTGGAGACTTTGTTTAATTTCAAATAAGTTTGATGTATTTGAAGACTTTAGAGTAGGTTCAAGAATTGCAATAGAATAAAATGACTCCTATTACTCTAACCCCTAAAGTTATTTTCACAAATGATCTTTTCATTGTCTCTGCATTCGAAGAGTCGAGAGTATTTGGAGATTTTGATAAAATTGCTACTAAAACAGCATCTGAAAGAAATAGTATCTATTTATCAACAACAAATGACAATATCTTAAGCTTAGATTTTAAACTAATAGGAGCTACAACCGATACAAAAGGTCCTAATATAACTTTAGATATTTTAGATCCTACCGATCAATTTGAAACCTTAATATTCTCTAGAAGGATCTCTAAAATCCCAGTAAACTCTCATTTTTACTTAGCGTTTGGGACAGATGCAGAATTTGTTAATTGGTCAAATATTTTAAAAGTTACTTTAGTTCACGCTGAGTTATTTAATGAATTTGATCAAGCAAAAACAATAAGACTTCATTTATTTGCTGCTGTTAGACTTGATAGTTTAAATATTGATGTATTTAATGGATATACAAAAGATCTTAAAGAGTTTGATGATTCTCTTCAAATTATTATACCATCAAAAAAATTAAGAAGTTATAATTTAGAAGAATTGATTAGCCAAAGAGATGCAAGAAAAAAAGCCATAACTGATCTTGCTCAAAAACAAGATCTTAAGGGTAAAGCAAAAGATGTGTCTATACTACTTGGTAAGATAAAATATCAAAAAGATTATATAAATGAAATTAAGAAACTTATTGAATTTTATGAGAGCAAAGTTCAAGAACTTCTTCAAGAGGCAGATGATATTAGGAAGAGATCACAAGGTCTCCCAAGCGTAGCTTTACAACAAAGAATATATCCTGAACTTGCTCGGATCGGTAAAGAAATTGATACTATTAATCAATCGAAGGCTTCTTCACAGACTCAGCTAAACGAACAAACTCAAAAACTATCTAATCTTCAAACTCAATTAGAAAATACAAAACCTGATCCTTTAAATCCACTAGATTCTTCATATGAAGAATTCTACGAAGAGGCTCTTGCATTAATAAATAAGGTCACGAGAGATCCTTCATTAGCAATAAATATTTATAATTTTCCTGAATATGAAAAAGAATTATTAAGAGTATTTAAAGGTTACAGTTCTTTTGATGTTTGTTTTAAAGAGGTTATTAATAAATTATTAAATGCCTTATATTCAGACGAGGTAACTACCCTCTTCTTAATACAAGATACTGAGAAAATTTTCTACGATAATTCAAAAACTGAATTATTAGTTCTAAGTCTTAGAGAAGCTTTAAAACAGACTAGGGATTCCGTATTCTACCAGAATAGAGATAAAAATATCTATATCCCAGAGATTGATGTAACTGCTCCTACATATACAACTATTACTAAATTTTCAGATGATAATTTAAAAAATTATAAAAATTATCTTACTTCATCTGTAAAGCCTTTATTACCAAAGTATTTTGAGATTAACATAGTAGAGGAGGTATCCAATGAAGAAAAATTAATCCGATCTTCGGCAGGAATAAAAGGACTTAACGAGGAGCCGATTCGTGACCCTCGATCTCCTTTCGGTTCTACTCCTCGGCCTGATACTGTTCTTTATCAAGAAGTATACGAAGGTGTAACTAATCAGGAACTTAGAATATCTATAAACATTCCTAGAAGAGACGGAGAAACGGACGATTCGTTTAAAGTAAAAATAACTGATTTTTTCCTTCAGCTAGAGAGAGGTTTAAGTATAGTAGATAAGGATGGTTTCCAAGATAACCTAATTTTAATTGCAGAAAGTGATACAACAATCATAAATAATTTTTATGATTTCTTAGACCAAACAGACATAGGAAAACAATTAATTAGAGAATTTAAGATAAGAAAAAATAAGCCTCTAGTAATATTAGGACAGTATACTGTAGTAAGAGCTTTACTTTATGGCGAGCAATATTTAAATACAAAAACTAGCATTGTAAATACTATTACAAGAGATTATTTTAGTAAATTAGTAAAACCTAAATTAAAAAATAAATCTTTTAATATGTATGGAGAACAAAATAATCTTTTGAGTAATTTAGAAAAACTATTACAGTCAAATAGTATTAAAACTCAAGAATTTATAAGTAATGTTAAAAATATTACTGATGATTTACTTATATTTAAATATAATGTTGAAAATCCTAATATTTTAAGCATAAAAGTAGATGATTATAAAGCTTATACTAAGTATTTATTACTTACTAATAATGATCCTACAAATCCAAGAGAAGCTTCTGGGCTTGATTTCTCCGGTGAAGAAAGTGTTGGTAATCTCGTTAGAGAGCAATTAAAAAGATCACTAGAATTTCCAATACAAGATAAGATAGATAATTTTATAGACTATTTATTAGATAATACTGATTTTAAGCAAACTAGCTTCTACTCTGGTTTACTTATTGAAACTATAAAACAAATAAATGCCGTATCTACTAAAACACTTCCTCTAGCAAAAGATTACCAAGAACTTATAACGAAAGCGTATAATCTATATGACAAAAGCGGAGATTATCTTAAATTTGCATTTGCATTCTCTAGAGATGCTTCCTTACAGTATGAGCAAATGTATAGAGGCTTGCAAGTTGCTAGATTCCGAGTAACAATAAAAACGCTTCCATTTTTCTTCGTTTCTAACTACGGATATTTTAGAAAAAATTGTCTATTATTAGCTAAAAGAGTTAATCTGATAAATACAAAATCAAATCTAGACAATATAGTAACTGGTGGATACGAGATTATTGGAATTAAACATCGGATAACTAGTAATTCAGCAGAAAGTGAATTTATTCTACAAAGATTAAAGTGATTTAAAATGATTGTATTAGAGGCAAAAGTTAAATCTTTCTTGGATGATGAAAAAGAAGGCACCATTCGAGTCGTAAGGTTTGAGAACACAGAGAAGGAAGAAACATACGAAGTTTATTATACTAGTCCTTACGGATCTATTGGTAAGGACAAAAAGCCAGGCATGTTCGCTGTCCCATCCCCAGGACAGCAAGTTTTAATTATACAACCTGATGAGTCTAGCACTTGGTATTTTCTTTCAGTCATTCAATCTGGTCCTCTAAAAGATAAAACAAATATGCCGGAAAGCGTTTATGGAAAACGAAACGCCCCAGGACAATTCATACTAAGAGATCCTACAGGTAATGAGTTAATGATGTCTCATGAGTATAATAAGAAAGGTTATAACACTAAAGTTAAACTAAAAAGCTCACTAGGCAAAAAACTTGTATTAAATGATAGTCCTAAAATTAATCACGTTTCATTAGAGAACGAGAGCGGAGATGGTATTAAAATCAGAGGAAAGTATCAAAGACAACCTCTAATGTGGCCTCCGCCACCTCCAACAAGATCAATTGATATTTCATGTAAAGGCATGTTGAATATGACCTCGCGGGAAGGCGGAATCAACATGACGCTGAATGATGGAAAAGACATTAGCATTAGAAACTCGTCTACCGGATACAACGTTATGTCTGCTAAGTGGACTTCAGAGGAAACTTGGGCTAGAACTCCACTAATTATACCCTATGGTAATGTTAACATTTCCTCAGACTTTAGAGATGTTAATATTACAGCAGGTAAGACTCACTCATTTGTCCATCAAATATTTCCACCGCTCTATCAATCAAGATTCCTTCTATACAAGGATGTGTTCAGAGGTAAGATTTTATTGAAAGCTAGGGGAGCAGGACCAAGGTATCTTACTGGTGATAGCGAAGGTGTTATGGGACCAGTCATTCAGCTAGCTAGCGACGGGGCAGTTATTATTAAATCTCTAACAGGCAAAATTTATATTAAAGGTGACGTTGTAAATATTAGAGGTGATAGGGAAGTTAATATTGAATCTCGTGGCAACATACAAATGAATGCTGGCGACTTCCTAATCGCTACAGCGAACACCAACGCGGGAGCAGCAGGAGACGCAGGAGCTTTTGGGCTCTTACCAGGCAGACCTGTAGCGTCTGCACCAGACGTAGTGAAAAATCTATATGAAAGTGGCCTTCATGCAATAACTGAGATAAACTTACCAAGAGTGAAGACTCCTTTTGCTACACAGTTCATGATGGGAGGTCCAACAGGAAATGTCATAATTGATGGCCGTATTGTCACTGTGCATGAGCAAGTCCCAAGAATCATCTATCAGAGTGTCCCGAGAATCCCACTCATAGAGGCTAGAAAAGCAGGAACTCCACCAGTAGTTCTTTCTGATGAAGAGAAACAAATAGTGTAGTAAACTTGATATATAATTAAGGAATAGTTATGGCTTTTGATTTTAATTCATTTGTAACCTCAATTGGTAGTGGCGGAAACCCTCTTACATCAGTAGGGACTAGCTTTGGTTTACCCTCATGTTTACTTAATTTAGCTGCCGAGGCTCTTGCTCTACTTCCGTCACCATTACTAGCCTTTATGAATGAATTAGCTGCTGAAGCCGCAGCTAGAGCACAAGAATTTTTATCTGAATTATTGGATAGATTATTCTATGCAACTGGAATTTTAGCATTTGACAGTGAAAATGGTTTATTCAGATTCTTTTCGGACTCATCTATATTTGGTCTTTTTAACGAGATCGGTGCGATAGTAGCATCAATAAACGGTGTCTTAGCTGCTGGAGCTGCGATTTATAATGCCGCTCAAAATTTGATAGCGCAAGTTGAAGAAATCATAGCTTGCTTGAACGACTTCCTAAACGGCCCAGGAGGCCCCTACGCGCCCGACCTAGAGCCTGCTTCTGATCAAAGAGCAAGATACGACGCATTAGCGGCCTTAGAGTTCGCTAAGTATGCTGCTCAACTACAACTAGTTAGAGATGCACTTCAGGATATAAACAACACTCAAGATAACATTGCAGCAGCAATTGCTATCGTAAATCAAACAGGCGGAGTCACCGTCCCCCCAGATCTATCCGGCCTGGGTTACCGAGTAGCTCAACCTTTTGATGCAGAAGCGGAAGTTATTCGTCTTATTTTTGGACCTCCTAAGAGCACCGAAGGACAGTATCTATTAACGATAGACGGGTTATATTACGACAGTCAGACTGAAGGAGAGATTGAACCAGTCTTAATCTTCTTAAGAGCTAAAGACAGAAAGATTAGAACAGGTGACAGGTGGAGACTGGAGCATATCCCAAGCTTGGGCGGTAAAGGAGATCACGTATCTTCAGAAACCTTTAATAAGTGGGTCAACAGTATCTTTGATGTTAACAAAGTTGATGACAGCTTGTTCATGAAAGATCATTATGAGAAAGATCACTTCCTCAAGGTGTTGATCGGAAACAAAGAGAAGAGAGTTTTAGATCTTTCAGGATACATTCAACAGCTACAGGCAGGTGGACAATCTCAAGCAATAGTTGATAACTTCAAACAAGCCCTACTTAGTGAAGTAGCTTATCATGAAGATAAAATTAGGCGACGCAAAAAACAGATTGAAATTGGGGCTAACGTAAGCCGAGTTTTCGGTGTAAGAGAATCGTTCCGACCAGGCCAAGTGCCAATTAATGATTTCTCTTATCTTCAAGAATGCAATATAGGATTAGCTTTAGATACACAAAGACAACTAGTTCTACGTCAAGACGAGGTATCTGGCGTGGTCTTACCAGTTAAACCTACTTTCAGTGTGGTTACACCAAATCAAGGAGTATCAGACGAACTAGATTACCTAGTCGTCCCACAGGTAGGCATAGGAGCAATTATCACTGACTCCTCAGGAGTGTCAGATTCTAGTGCAGTAGAACTTAGTCTCGATGCTGTCATCTCCACTGATGGACTGTTCTCAGTATACAATTACCTAAATAGTTATATTGAAGCTTATCCATCAAGCACAAAATATACAGTATTAAACTGTGCTACCACAGATGATTATAATAATGCACAATTAGTAGGTAGTAATCAACAGTCTGTCTTTGGTTTAGGTCTAGCTTCAGTCTACTTGGAAGGCATTACAAAGAATAATGGAACAGCGCCGTCGGCAATAGGAAGCTTCGTTAAACTCCCAGACACTCCTGAGTATCAGGATTGGTTATATAATTCTGAAGGTGCCTCATTCCAAACTTGGCTGCATGTTCCTGATTTATCCTCAAACAATGGTTGGTTTAACAATGACGCATCATCATTGTATAGACTAGTTCTGTCTTGTGAGAATACTGGCACTCACCCAAATGCAAATAGGACAGAAGACATACTAAGTATAAAACAAGAAAAATTATCTGAGTATACCCGAGGGATTGTAATGGGTTTTACTCGGGACGATCGTTGGACTAAAGGGACATCACCCAGTAATAATGAGTCCGATAACAGTGCATCTTCAGCCGGATTCATAATTGCTCCGACTATAAGTTATGATAATTCTTCGATAGGGTTTATAACAAGAGATTGCTCAATCGTTGATGGGTATCTAGGAATGTTTGTGCCAGCCTCTGCAACCACGACCTCAGGAAAGAAGCTGTTTGATATGGCAGACTCATTTTGTGATTTAGCTGTGACCTTTGATTACAAAGAAGATCAAGTTTCTCTATACTTAGACAGTGAACTTTTAGCTACATCATCAATTGTCGATACATTTGGAGTTCCTAGGTATAGTCCACTGAAATTACCATCGGTTATCTTCCGAAATTCTTTTGAGTATAACGTAAGCTCTATTGGACCTTCAGCACCTGCTGCCCTGAGGGGTGGACCAAAGCTCTATAAGTTCTTTACTCCTTGGATTATTGGAGGAGGCTACACAGATGGTATGGCTCTCACAGGGAACTTCATGGGCGGTGAATATGGTGGAGTTACTAGTGGCCTTCGCGGGTATGTAGGTAGCACTAAGTTCTATGAAAAATCCCTTTCAGCTAACCAGGTAACTTTTAACTATAGAATACAAAGTAAACTATATAAAAATATCGTAATAGAGTAACCATGAAAAATTTAGGAGAAGATATTTATATTGGAGGTAAGTTACAGAGTAATGAAAGAAATAACTCTGTTACAAGAAAAGTCTATAAAAATACATTAGGTTTTGCTTACCCACTCAAGGCAACTTCTACTAAAGGTTACTTTAGCAATGTATCGAACCAGGAGGCTGTAAAAGCCTGCCTTTATCAATTACTTAGAACATCCCCAGGTGAGAGGTTAATGCTGCCTCTTTTTGGTTGTTCTTTAAATACTTTACTTTTCTCACCTCTTGATGCAGATTTAGTAGAAGAGATTAGAGATAGAATTGTTACATCTATTTCTTTATATCTTCCTAAAGTAAAAATTTTAAAATTAATAGTAAATCCTAATAATGTTTATAGTAGCGAGGGATTACCAACATTAAAAGTGTCTCTCTGGTGTTCTATAAGATCAGAAGTCGATTCTATTTTTGAAGTGAGTGTGCAGGTATGAGTTTTAGCGGAACCGTAGATTCAGATTTCTTAAAGCTTGCCAGAATCCCAGAGGAGCGAAAGAAAACCTTAATTGATTTCGCAGCCAATGATTTTGATTCATTGAAGATTGCTTTGTATGATTATATCAAAGCTGTTTATTCACTAGACTACAACAACTTTCTTGAGTCCGACTTAGGAGGAATGTTAATAGATTTGATGTCTTATGTCGGATCTGTAACTAGTATGAAAGCAGACTTCTTAGCTAATGAAAACTACTTAAGAACAGCTAAGAATCGAAATAATGTCAAAAAGTTATTAGAGTTAGTCGGAGTTAGGATGAAGGGACCTATCAGTGCAGCAGCAAACGCCAGAATAACTTTTGCCTCAAGCCCTTTCGATGATGTCGATCAAGATCTAATTATTGATGCAACAGATAGAACAATTGTAATCAACTCCGCCCAGGACGGAGAACCTCTAAACTTCACTCTATACAAAGTTGAAAATGGGCTGGTTAATCCCGCTAACCAAGATGGAAATATCTTGTTAAAGGAAGTTGAAGCTTCCAACTTCGCTGAAGGAGACGCTCCAGGGTCCGGTAGCGTCTTCGATAATTTAGTTTTACTAGAAGGGGCTTTCGTCAAGAAGACAGGAACTTTCGGAAATAGCACTGGGACCAAAACGGTTACTTTAGATATTGGACCTATCGTCGAAGGGTCTGTTGAGGTCTTTGTTGAAGGTGATGCTGCTACTAGCGGAGTTTATACTAGAACAGACAATATCTATTTTGCTTCAGGTGCTTCTGATAAAGTTTTTCAAGTAGTAACAGATGATGATTTCAGAGGCACAGTAGTTTTCGGGGACAGCATTATCGGTATCTCCCCAAAACCCTCAGATAGTTATGTAGTAACCTACAGAGTCGGAGGTGGTTCTAGAGGCAACATAGCAAGTGAGGTTATCAACGCACCCATAACAGCTACCAGAGGCGTCACGGAGGCTCAGGGCACTCTAGAGAACACTTCAATAGGAACGGGTGGCGCAGAAGCAGAAACTGTAGAGAACGCAAAGAGATATGCAGGCTTAACTTTCAGAAGACAAGACCGCTTAGTAACTCTTCTAGATTACGTCAGCTTCGCCAACAGCTTTATCTCTCAGTATGGATCTACAGGAAGAGCTACAGCAGCAACGAGGAGAGCCTTCTGCTCTGCTAACATCATTGATATCTATGTTCTAGAGAAGGCCAGTGATACACAATTACGGAAGGCTACACCCACGTTCAAAAAGCAACTTATTGATGCTATGTCTCCAAAAAAGATGCTAACGGATGAGGTCGTAGTTGTAGATGGTTTAATTAGAACGTTAGATTTAGTTGTAACTATCAGAGTAGATAGAGAAGTTAAAGAGCAGGAAGAAGTAATTAAAGCACAAGTAAGAGATACAATTCTTACTTATATGAATATAGGAAATAGAAATTTTGGACAAGAGTTTAACCCCCAAGACCTTGCTAGAGAGATATTCCAAAATCCTTATGTAGTCTTTGCTACCATCGACAACTTCCCTCAAGTCGTTAAAGCAGATTTTAACGAGATTATTCAACTGAATAACCTGGCTATTAATGTTGTAAGAGTATAATGAGTTACAACTTATACAGAACAACAAATAAAAGATTGAGTAAGAGAAACTTTTCCGAAGTTCTTGAATCACTCATACCTAGCTTATACTTAGCAGATGATATAGCTGAGTTTGGGAAGGCTGACGATTTATTAGATACAATAATAAATTCCCACATAACTATTGCCTCTAATATCTCACAAATTTTAGATGTTTCAAATGGTTCTGTATTTTCTGGTATAGATGATGGTGTTGAAGGAATTTTTCCATTTTTTCTAAAACAAAATACATATAACGAGATAAAGCCATACAATTTTTTCAGAAACTTACTGATTGAAGACGAGAAAAACTTTAGTGATTTTGCTACTTCGAGTGCATTTGTTAATTACTTAGTTTCAGGATTTATCCCAAAAATTGAAACTAACTCTCCGACCCTGACTACTCACGATAACCTAATAGAAAACTTAGGTTGGTTTTATTTCTTAGCTAGTGGTAACTCAGAGAGTGTCCAACCTTCCTCTTTATTACCAAACTACCTTGTTAAGTTATACAGAGGAGAGAGTATAGGTCTCAATGATGGTATCAACTGTCTGACAGAGTATCTGTGGTATAATCAGACTACATTCTCCGCTTACATACCAACTCAGTTCCTTTCAGGAACAGCAACTTATACAAGTGGAACTCAGCAACTCCAAAAACTCAAGACTTTAAACAATATCATTTATTCAAATGAGTATTTCGACCGATCAGATTTTAAAGTCTATGAAGCTTTTGATCAATTCGTCCAGCTAGGAAATTTCTCACCAGAATTCTTGTCTAATGGTCCATTCTGGAGACTTATTAAGTCGTTCTCCTTTGCGTTTGCTGATATGCAAAATGAGACAGACAAGCTTCAGACTTTGTATGACCTACAGGACTGCCCTGACGAGCTTTTACAGGAGATAGCTTACCTAATCGGTTGGAAGTTATTGGGCTCTGATCCAAATAAATGGAGACTTCAATTATTTAATGCCGTAGATCTATACAAGAGAGCTGGAACTAAACAAAGCATCCAAGCCGCAGTAAACTTAGTATTTACTGAAGGTGTCGTAGATATAGCTTCTGATATTATTGAGCTATGGGAATCTTATTTGCCATTCTTGGCTATGTATGCTCTAGCTACAGAATCATATCTATTTAAGAGTTATGATACTTGGACTCGACCAATATCTAATCAACTAAAAGTAGACAAGTATGATATCTATAACTTCGAAAATAATATTCGATTAGCTGTAGATAGAATCTTACTTACTTTATATGAGAAGCATCCTGATAGCTTCAAGATCGGAGGTAGACCATTTAAGAAGGCTCCATTCTTTAGATTTAATTATCGAGGGAGAGAGTATCCAATCCCTCCGTTTGAAGAAATTCCTTACTACTTAAGCTGCGAGATAACTCAAGAATTAGTAACTGACTTGGTTGATGAATTAGTTTGTTTCGGTGTGCGCCCCGCATTTGCTGATCAGGTCGGTGAGTATATTTTAGATAATACTCTTAGAGCCACCGATGAAATAAGAGAAGAAAACTCTTGGTTGATGTTTGCTTCTGGTATGTCCCTGCCACCAAACTTCGATTCTCTTCTGAGCGTAATCGGCGATGAGTCTGAACGATACCTAAGTCTTTGGAACGGCAAGTCTTCTCACTATTATCTTGCATTTAGAGCTAGCGATTTTGATTTCACAAAAGTAACTTACGAGGCTAACTCAAAACAAGTTATCCTTATCGCAGCAGAAGCTGCTAAACAGTTCGCGCCCGCACACGCGATAGCAAACTTTAAAGTAGTAGCAGAAGATAGCGAAGATTATTATGCAAACGGCACCATGTTTATGCGTGCCTTTATTGATGACTACGAATCTTTAGATGCAGCATCATCCTCTCTAACTATTGCTAATACTGAGTTAAGCGGCGTGGATTTTCTAGGAGGCGATGGCGAAGTATTCAGTGGTCTTGGTCGAAACGTATACGATACTCTTTTAGATTCTTGCTACACAGATAGCTCTAGTGTAACAACACTTAGGAACTCTTTTAGGCGAAGAAACTACAGGTCTACATTAAATATCGCAGGGTATTACGACAGGACTGGCTTCAACCCACCAATTTTCCTAGACAGTGCGATAAGAGGGCTGCAAGTATCAGCAGACGATAACCTGATCTCTTTAGGCTTCATCCCATCATCCTTGAGTTATGTTTCAGCATTTACCGACGCAGAATGCAGTGGGATGTTATCTAGCATAAACCCAATCTTAGATAGATGTAATACTAAAGACAATTCCAGTTACTTCGGTTACTTCACGTCGGGCACTCTAAAGACTAGGGGCTATAATTCTATTGATGATGATGTCAGTGGATCAACTATGTATTTGGATCGAGGAGATCTTGATCCATTTATGTATGTAATTTATAAAATTGAAGAAGAAAAAATTAAGAGAGTTGCTCAGAAAATTGTAGAAGACAACTATGAAATATACGTAAGCAGTCTGAACTGGAAGAATGTTTCTGGGTCGATAGCAAACAGTCTGTTGTCTTGCGAGCCTCTCCTAAGCTCTCTAGACGAATACAGAAACTATACGTTCGGACAAAAAATTCATAGATTATTCAATATCTATACTTCTGGATTTAATAACCATGGCTTGCTTGGCTACGATCAGAATGATCTGAATAAAGCTAATATCCTCGTCCACTGTTTTGGTAGCATTCTAGATAACAGTGACCTTTCTGAAAGAGGAAGTTATGATTTGTTTGCAAGTAGCCTAGACTCTGCTACTCGTCTCACACTCAATTCAATCTACTTCTCTGGTGCCGCTTCAGCAGTATCGGCTTACGGGACCTTCACATTTACAGAGTCGTCCTCTCTGGTAGCGTCTTGTATACAGGACGTAGAGACAACTGTAGAGTTAGTAAACTCAGCCATAATGAACAACGTGGAGTTGGTTCACACGTCAGGCGTAAGTAATCAGAATGAATTTACTCTTTATGATATTCAAACTGCAAAGAAGTCTTATGCTTTTAACAATCCTCTAATCAAACTAAAATCTATAAATGGATTGCCTAGAATTAGATTTACTATAAAAGGATCTGATCTTTCAGAAACTTACGGCCAACACAGAGATAACTCATTCCTCCATCCTGAGCACAATTACAAACTTAGTATTAAAGGCTTGGCTGCCCTTGATGATGGATCTTTACTCACAAACTCTAAACTAGGTGTTTGGATTCACACCAAAGCCGAGGTAGACGATACCAAGGCTACTAATTATGAATTCTCTTGGCACTTCAACAAGAATAAACAATGGGAACTAGTTCCTGTAAGTAAACTAACAAAAACTAAGATTCTTCAAGATCTAACTCACTTTATAGCATTTGATGATCCTGATATTGGTGAGGCTTCTTCACTAGCTAGACCATGCCGAGCACAACTCAGTGGAACAGTAGACAGATCACTCACAGAGTTTAATGAGTCTTACTTCTCAACTAAGGAAATTGTATTCAATACATTAAACAAATGTATGAATATAATTCAACCTGAGGCTTACTACAGAAATCATGGACAGGTTCATAGATTCGACCAGACTTACTATGTTGAAATTTTCATGATTCCAACCATTGACAATACAGATAAATTTATTCTTCTCGACGAGATCAGCTTAAGGAACGAGACATTGTGGGATTACACTAGAATAGAGCTGGACCCGGATCTCATTCACACAATGACCCACCCGCTGTGCAGCAATAAAAAATTAGATCTATCCCCAGACGACATAAGAACTATAATAAGATACTACAATAGTTTAGCTGGTAAGGGTGTGTCTAAGGGTCCTCTTGGAAGGGACTCGGCTAAGAGTTCTTATATCAATATGCCTAACGGCGGCGGCAGATTAAACTATAGATTCAGCCCAGAATGGTATAATAATACTAAAGCAGGGACTAACTCCCAATATACTCAGATAGATTTCACATAAACTAGGTATTCATATGATTGGTATTGTAGAAGTTTTTTATGGCAATGAAAAAGTAGCTGAAGAAGAGAACATGATTCTTGACCAGCTTGGTGAAGTCATTGCAACTTTTATGAGTTTACCAAGGGGACTTAGTAATATTGAATCAGCGTCTGCTATTCTAGATGCTTCAAATTACACCATCCGAGCAGCTAGTTTAGGAAAAGATGCTTTGGGCTATCAGCACCATGCTCACTTTCAAGGGTTGTCTGCATTAAATAGCAGTGGTAATGTGTATAGAGTTATCTCATTCCAAGATAATTCTGTATCTAGCTACCACACGAGCGCAGTCTACCAGGAAAGATTTTTAAAACTTTTGCCGGAGTTCTCTAAACCTACCATGACTAGGCTAGAGTCTACTTCAACTAAGGTTTCTTATTTACCTAGTAGTCTTGATATGGGGCATAATTTAAATCTTATGCCTAGTGGTGGGTTATCATCTTGTCTGGGTTGCTATGCTCCAACTGGAAGTTTTCAAATTTTTTATCTAGGAATCCCATCAGACCTAACAAATATTACTGATGATAATATCATTTGTTCTGGTCTATTTAATAATGTTTCGGGATTCAACGCATATCAGTCAATAGATTCTAGGGGATTTATTACCATGCAATCCTCCTCCCTAGTCGAAGGTAAGAATCTAGAAGCAGCGGGGATATACCCAGGACTGTTATTAACGCACTCCACTGGATGGGATGCGGCAAATGCAGACTTCAATGTTAAGTATCTTCTAAATATAAACTCAAAGGATTTTATTTGTTTAAATATCTTTGGGGGTATATACAATATAGGACTATGGTGCTATGATATTGGGGCAATGATGAGAAAGGGTATGTATCCTCCCTTCTCTCAATATGATAAGGAAGAGTTGGAATATAAGCTAGTTGCAAGAAAAACTTTTACGAAGGATCTAACTTATCAGCAAGACTATGGCCTCCCTGGGATTTTGGCTTCTGAAGATCTTAAATTAGTATGGACTTGGAGATTTAAATGAAAAACTTTGTTGAAACTTTAGACGTTAATGGACATTTACAAATAGTTAAGGTGTTCCGTAATGGCGAAGAAGAAGTTGTTTTTGATGATCCTAACGTAATCGTTTCAGGTATGGGGATGGGTTTATCTTATCTTTTTAGCCTATCAGGATCTCCAAATATATTAGATTATCAGCTAGACCGATTCCAAGTGGGAGTCAGTGGAAGTCTTGCTAAACAAGTTAGCTCTACAAATCAGCTAGCCGGTCCTCTTAGCTCTGCCGCAGAATATGGCGATAATGCTCTTCTGTATGTGATTGAAGCATATCACGCCATAGACTCACAAAACTCTATTGGCCCTGAGTTCTTTGGCTATATCCCATCACACAAGGTAAGCAAGGTTGGAGAGCGCAGTGTCCGATATACAATTACTCTAGATAAAGATTCATGCAATAACCTTACTAGAGACGGTAACGAAGTTGACCTAAATGAAATTGGGTTATTCATGAAAAATCCTCAAAATAGTAAATTGGCTCTAGATAACTCTGTATTAGTAGCATACAGATATTTTTCAGGTATTACAAAAACTGAAGATTTTTCTCTGATATTCAGATGGACGATTAACTGGTAAGATTATGGCTTATCTTCTAGATGATTTATATACAGCTTCTGGTTCAGCAAAGCCTTTCGGCTGTTGGACCGATGGCGTCACAAAGTTCACAGCGGCATCTTTTTATAACTACGAGCAGGATAACTTACCGTTATTTGATCTAGAAGAGCGAACCCACTTCTTGTGGGAGAAATTTGGCTATCCTACATCATCAATTCCTGGGATGGTCCTATTAGTTTCGGGCGACGCCCCCGAGGAAGTAATAGCCTGCCAGAGCAACATATTCCTTGATTTAAGTTCAGCCGTCAACGCGCTACCAAGACACCTGAACTTCCCAGCTATAATTGAAGTTGCTTCATTTGGTGACTTAGGAGATCTAGAAATCACAGATATTCAGATGGGTCCTAACGGGAGTCTGGAGATCATTAACCGATTAACTTACGATAAGAAGATTGGATATAGAGGAAGCTTTGATGGTTCCTGTGTAAGCACTGCTACAGGAGATCATGCTGATTACGGAAACTTGCTAAAGAATATAACATCATCAAAAGTAGATGATTACAATGGTCTGTTATTGTTCTTTGGTAACGTTAGAGGCTACTCTCCATCATCCTTGTTAGGTATTTCTGTATTCTCTGGCACAGACTATGCTTATAGCGACAGTTTAGCTTTAGTAAATCTTGATGAAAGAGTCTTAGAAGCATACACAGGTTTTTATGGCGTGCCTCCTGGGGAGACCCCTTACGGGGCAACCTTAAATTATGAATTTGGCAGACTGTCAGTGGGACAACTCACATTACCCAGCCAGATTAACTCAGCACAAGAGCTTCTAGTCACTTCTGTGCTAGCTGAAGAGACTACTACTAGTAATCTGACTGACTATGATCCAAGTTCTTATAATCAAATAGAAGGTTACTCATTTGGTAGTGAACTATACAGAAGTTTTACTTTAGGTCTTGCTCAAACAAGAAAAGTAAAAGGAGTTTATTACGGAAATAACATTAACTCAATTAAAGTTAATTCCTGTGCAGGTCCGATCTACATTAGAGGATTCTATTGCTCTGGAGATGGAGAGACATCAGAAATAGGTGTTACTGTCAAGGACTCCACAGTATACTTTGATAATCTTGCTGTTGCTAACTACATCAAGCATGGTGTTCATATTGAAAACTCAAATTTCCATGTTCTAGGGTCTTTCTTTGTTCACAGATGCTATGGTTTAGATTCTAACGGTGACCGTCTGTCTAAACCTTGGTTAGCGTTCAATAGCTTACTCAAAGAAGCTCCGAAGGATGATTCTGCTGGTGTCTACGCTCTAAACTCAACTCTAATCTTTGAGGATTCAACTAAAAGATATCAAGAATATCTTGGAACTAAAACTTCTGAGTATCCATCGGCCACTTACAAGCAAGGAAATTCTAACACTAGAATTGTAAGTAGAAACTCTACAGGATTTAAGTTAATAGACTCTTCAATTGAAGGTGGCAGATCAAGAGAGCTGTCTGGCATAACTTCGTATAGTGAGTTTACTTTCACAGACTTCTTAATGGCTGAAGGTAATGCTAACTATGGTATTGATCTAAAGAATTCTAATATTTCTTATAAAGGTCGCCTTGAAGTTTTTGGTAATACAAGAGGCATTAAGGGAGTTAACTCTGTCATTCTTAGCGATGAGTTCTCAATCGAGAAAAACCACTTGTATGGTTTATATCTAAATAACTCAGAGTTTATTTACGGGGCTTACCCACTGACTAACAATCGTAGATTAGACTTTGAATCTCTAAATCTAGCTTACGATCAAGGAAGCCCAAAGAGATACTCCTATAAGCTCATAGATAACGGTCAGCATGTTTACGCAGTAAACTCTAAGTTTGATATTCCGTCATACTCCTATGACACCCCATCCTACTTCGGTAGACTTTATTTAAAGAACGCTCACGGAGTAAATCTTGATAGGGACTTAGCACCCTCAATTGAGCTAGTAAACTCAATCGGTAAGTTTATTCACTTAACGTCTTTAAGAGAAGGCGTTGAATCTAGGATCGCAGAGGGTTCCCACCTACTAGTAAAAGACAACTCTCAAGCCTATATCTTAGGGACCGCTTCATCTGTCTGCTGTTTCTTAGCAGGATACCCAGAGGTTCCTACCTACCTTAAAACAAAATACTACGCTCCTCTTGTAGCTGATGATAACTCTACGATTAGATTCAGAGGTCCCGTAATGATTTGGGATGGTGCTGTTGGAGCTTATGCTAAAGCAAATTCAAATTTAATATTTGAACCTCATAAGATTGGTAGTGAATCTTTGGATATCAACGGCTTTAACTTAAGCGCAGATACTAACCACACAATGATTGAGATCAAGAGTAATAGATGCTGCTTAGTTGCAGATAAAAACTCAAATATTATAATGGAGAATCTTGGAGATTATCACTCTCATTGGGGAGCTACTGATTTAACAAATACAATCTATCCAACTGATGCTTCATATCTAAACTATCAAAATTATACAGATAAGGGATATTTCCAATTCCTTCCTAATCCAAACGATGCAGAAGCTAACGGAGCAGGCGGTATTTCACAAATAACTTACTCTACAAGACCCTCTACATGCAGAATGCAATCAGCCGGAGGTAATTATTACTGGTCTAGAGATCCTTTCAATGCTGATCCTTACCACTTGTCTGCTTTAACTCAAGGAGGTCTTTGTGTTAAAGCTCTGAACGGCTCTCACGTCAATGTGAAAAACGTCCACTTCCCATGTGGTTATTGGAATGCTAGCTCGGTGATTTATGATTACACCGCAGCAGATGCCTTCTGCTCAAGAGTATTTATCTGGAACTTGTCTAATGACTCGACGATGCACGCTAGATTCCTAAGCGTAAGTGGAACATATCCCGCAAGTGCGGGATACCATGGTCCTTTCGCTGTTTGGACAAGTGCAGCTAACGCAGCAGCATACGCAGCCCCGTCATCAACACCGGACACGTCAACCTTATCTGTGTTAGATTATTTTGGTAGCGGGCTCCCTAATACTTGGCAATTACCAGATGGCACTAGTGCAACTTATGGTCAAGGTGGATTCTTCAACCAAGGACCGTTTAGAATTTACAGAGGAGTAGACTCCTTTGCTAATCAATTGTATCATCCTGGATCAGCTCCGGGACTTGTAGTTCAGTTATATGCTCAAGGGTATAACCCATCTGGCGACTTGTCTTCCATACCAGAGACTAGCGGTCTTTACGGAAAAGTTCTTAGGGTATCGGAAGCTAGCGGTTTAGAGTCTAGTGGTTTTTATTTCTGTAATGAATTCCTAAGACCTAATCCAAACTCTATAATGTTAGATGAGTCTGCTGCAAATACATTTGCAAATTCAAAGAATGGAGCTATGGGAACTTCTAATAGACCACAGATCTGCACGATTTATATAGCTAGGAATGATCAGTATGGAGAGGGTCGAGAGTTCTATGCAGCCGCTCTAGGAAGAGGATTTAAGAGTCCTAACATATTTGATATACTAGAAGAGAACTGATATGGTTTACGAAAGTAATTTTAGATTTCATGATCCCGTTAGATACTTCACGGCTAATGATCCATACTATTGGGAAATAGATAATATTCCATTAAAGCAGTTAATGGAAAACGATCTATGGCTGAAGGATCAGCTAGAGGCTGGTATCAAAGTTACTATTGATGAAATAGACCGATCAGGTTTCAGTGAGCTAAAACCATATTCAGAAGAAGTAGATAATATCGTTAAAGTTAAGCCTGGGCGTTTTACTGCTAGGATAAACGACCCAATGGTGGATCGTAGATTACACGATATTAGTCGAATTGCAGGCGAAGTCTTCGATGAAGATCATGCTTGGCGAGTTGCAACCTTAGCTTCTAGTGGTATTAACTTAGGGACTCTTACATCAGGTCTGACAACACAAAATATTGCTGATGACGCCACATACATGAATGGTCTGTATGAGAGAGCATTCACGGCGGAAACGGTTTCAACATACCTGCCTCCACAACCAATGGATGCTGCAAACACTAGAACAGTAATTCCAGCCAACACAGAACTTGCTATTCCTGGGTTAGATGGTATGTTCATTATTAAAGACCCTGAGGGTGTCGCAGCAGCATACAGATTTGCTACGAGCGCCAACGAAGGCAACTATGTAAAGTATGTAGATAGATTCTCCACAGCAGTGACTAGAGGATTTATTCACTCTGGGAAAGCAATTGAACAAACTCTTATTAAGTTTTGGCGAGGTGTCACTAGAACAGCAGTTGTTGATATTCCTAATGAACTTAGTTTAGAGATTCCATCATTTAATTTAAATGATTTTAATTACATTGACACAGACGGCACAGTAAATCAAAGACTAGATGCTGAAATTAGAATAGACTTACTGTTCATTTATTCTAAGCCTGTAGATGCTCCAAGCACTAAGATTCGTAGTAATCTAGGATCAGAATTCTCTAGAACAATTACTCGCGCAGAGTTAGGTTTAGTTAAGGGTGCCGGTGTTATTCTAGATAAGACCGCGAGAGCTTATGGAAAAGTTAACGAAGCTATTGCAGACGATCTTGGGACCAAGATTTTTGCTAACGTTAATGACTCTCTCTCAACATCTGGAGGCTTCGAACGCGAAGGAATTTACGGATCTTTCCCAGTCCCAGATGACCTGATGAACCTAACGCCTCTTCTGATGGAGAACTTGGAAGAGGGCCATCCTTTATTAATTGGGCAAAGCATTCTCCCAATTGCTTATGTCGTAGTTAGAAAGCCAGAAGGAGCCTCAACTCAAGCTGTTGTAACTAACAACGATATTATTGATATCAGACCTTTCTTTAGAACAACAGAACTGTCTTATAATGAAAGAGCAGGTATCGCAGCAGCCTCTCCTCAAATTTCTTTTGCTAACCCCGTTGTTGGTAGATTAGAACTGAAAGATAATCTTAGAAAGGTTAAGCAATATATTGACGACGCTCTTCCTACGCCTGGGAATAGCGGAGGGGGCGGTGGAGGAGGAACTCCATCGGCTAGGACTTCTGTAGCTGAAGTGATAGGAACAGGTTATATCCTCGGTGGTTTAAACTACGGACCAGAGGCTGCGATCATAGACTTTGAACGTAGATATCGTGGAAGATCTCCTGCTAGTTTAGCCGAGTCTCAACAAATATTAGTCGATGATTATGGCTACCCTCAGTATCTTGTTGATAACAATATGCTAGATAATACTCCTGGTTGGGATAAGGCATTCTGGGCTGCTGCCGCAGTAGGTCAACCTGTAGAAGCTAATGACTTCATAGATATTCTCTATACGGATGCGAATCCTAATCAACTTAATGGACAACAGAAACCTAACTATATTGATATAGGTTCTAAAGGGGTCGGTAAAAGCACTAGAGTAAATACTAGAGGACCTAATGGAGAGAATAACATGTGGACCGGGGCTTCCTGGGTAGCTATGACTTGTCGTAAAAGGATAAACTTTGATAATCTAGACGCTTCAGCTTTCGATGATTATTATGTAGAAGTAGACACTGTAAATTGCAGTTTAATGATTAATGTAGCGAATGCTAATGATTGGATTTCGATGAATAATATTGTAGTAACTAAAGAAGGCCCAAGCTCTTTCGTAATTCAGTGTTTCTGGAGTCCTTACATGATGAACTATAACAATAACCCAGCCATGACTCTTAACGATCTGACTCAGGCTTATGGAAAGACTGGAGATGCTAGATATAGTCGAATTAGAACAGATCCACTACTAACAGCAGGAACTTGGGTATGTCCTGCCTCTTTCGCAACACAAACCTCTACAGGAACAGCTTCCTTAGCAGGAGCACCGACAACTGTTCAAGGAATAGCTACACTTCCTTCAGTTCACTTTAGAGTGATTGGCATCAGATCAGACCTAGAAAGTAACTTGAAGACTTACGACACAATAGCTACTCCACTTAGATTGTCATGAGTTTCTTTCCTTGTGGTGATGAATACAGACCAGGGTATAGGCCGCTACCAACACCAATAAAAAAGCCTGGCCCTGGCGGTGGGGATTTGATCGCAATACCTCCTGACGATCCTGTCCCCCCTAGAATCATTCCACCACACGAAGAAAGACAACCAGTTCCTCTAGACCCATCACCTGGAACCCCGACACCAGGAAGACCTACAGGAGACGAGACTCCTTACAATCTCTTCAAATGTGAGGAGACTATAATCTATTGTCCTAGCCCTAACTCAAACGTAATTAGGCGAGTAAATAGGAGATGTGTTGCTTCTCCACCAATAGTTGGTCTGCCTTCCCCACAAATAGCTGCTCAATACCCGTTTAGAACTTTACAAAACTGTCAGGCTAGTTGTGCTGGTGATACTGGAGATAGGCCATGTCCTCCTGGTGGTCCTACAACGGGGAGTCCTAGAGGTGTTGAACCTTACACTAAATGGGGATGTTTCCGAACTCCTATCTTCTGTCCTGATAATGAAACAATTAAAAATTATAGAAGGCAGTGTAGGTCTATTAGTCTAACTACCTTTCCTCCACCACCCCCGATTGCAGCAGATTACCCACACGATACTTTAGAGCAATGTCAACTAACTGACTGTGCCCCGACCTCTGACCAACAATGCCCACCAGAGTATGGAGATACTCGGATATACGCCATTCCTCCGATACCTCCTACTAGGGATAATCCAGTTGGATTAGAACCTCCACCGGATATAACTTTACCAACAGATCCTCGAAGACTATTGGATGTTGATCGGACCACATCCATTAATACAGGAACTATCTCACTAAGAGATAGGCTTACCTTTGGTATTGTAAATCCAATCAATGTTGATGAAGGGACTAACACTTCAAAGATAACAGGAATATCAACCCTCAGAGATTCACGAGGCGGTTCTTTATTCTTAAGCCAAAACTTCTCATCTAGCTCTCTGAACCAGATGTATGATAATATTAGAAATATTTTCAATTATACTGGGAGAGTGAGGGCATCCTCGGTCGCTAATACAAAACATTTAAATGTTTTTGGTAAATCAATCGCTACAGAAATTGGTTATATTTTAAACAACTATGATTCTAGTAGCTTATGGAAAGAAAAACATATATTAACCTTAACTTTAGATAAAATCTATGATAGTCTAACTACTCCTTTAAAAGTAGCTATTGACAACATTTTAGATGTTGATGGAAGAAAGATTAAAAAAGAAATTTTCTTAAGAGGTATTTTTAATCATATTATTAATAATACCGTAGACTCAATCGACGTTAATTATTACATTAATTTATCTAACCAAACACCCAACAGATCTCAACTAACTCTTGGTTCTACAGACCTCAATGGTAATCCAAAAAAAGTTTTAGACTTTGTTCAAGGTAGAATGCAAAGTGCTGATCCAAACCGATACAAAGAAGATCAACACAAAATTGAAGTCGCCAGACTTAAGTTCCTACCTACAGATATTAAAGCTAAAATCTCTGTCGAGACTGTAGCAAGCGCAACCTACACTGTTGGGTTGGAGGATGCTGGGATAGCCTTCGTCAACCCGTCAGCCGTTGTAGACCATGTTCCTCTAGGCGCAGGAGATGGTTATTACATAACCCTTGAGACATCTAGTGGAGAGATGCCAATTGAATTAGATACCTCTCTCAGCGCAAGTTATTATCTACCTCTAGCAGATAGAAAGATAGCTTTGAATTTACTTAATCAGCCCGCAACAATTAACTTTTTTGTTTCGTCAACTTTCCTAAACTCAGAGCTGTCTTCCGGGTATCAAGAGTCTTTCACTGCATCTGCCCAATATTTTAAACTAGATTTAGCATCAATTAGGAACAACATAAAACCAGGATTATTCATCAACCAGGTAGAAGCTAATTACGTTAAATTATCAGCTAGCGCAGACATTACAGAACATTCAAAAACATATGGAGCAAAAGCTGTCAAACTAAATGTTCCTTACGATGATCCCTTTTTCCAATACGCAGATGTAGAAGGTCTAGTAAGACTTGCTATGAATGAGATCACATTCCAAGAGGCTGATGAGAATGAATCACCGAGCGGGAGAAACATCATTCTTAGAAGTATTCCTGATGCAATCATCATATACCCTGCCAAAACCACGGCAGAAAACCCATTCAATGCTAAATCAGTAATAACTAATATAACTGATACGCATGTTGTTCGTTATCTAGAAACAACAACAAACATTAATGCCACAACTGAGAATTTATTAAACCGCCCATCGCTTCCTTATAAGTTCACTTTTGATTATCTGAATACTTTTAAGGTTGGGCTAGTAGGATTAACTGATACACAAAATATCGTGTATGTTTATGATTCAAACGACTTTCCTGTATCCTACCAGGTATCTGGTCGGTCTGC
>Ga0208161_1000251_pt1 | contig 30607 bp, 50 predicted proteins | sample CB_VirMetaG_3_FD_184538 | JGI IMG/M metagenome (GOLD analysis project Ga0208161, IMG submission 184538) | Freshwater to marine saline gradient viral communities from Chesapeake Bay - CB_1508_1S Viral MetaG (SPAdes) (version 4) | ecosystem: Environmental > Aquatic > Marine > Coastal | place: USA... | reverse complement strand
CATCGCATACAACACATCTTTTAATAACGGTTGTTCCAGACGGCGAGTTCTCTACTTGCAGCCCGTATTCTTTTTCTATTTTATCAGGATTCATCTTTGATCCAATCTATTAGCTCTGGATTATCGTTAATAATCATTAATATTGCGTTTTCATAAATTCCAATAAAGTAATGTTCCCAGTCCTCGAAATCTGCCCTTCTTTTTGGTCTATTATTGTCAAATACCATTCTAGCAGCATGAAGGACTTCATGCAACAAGGTCACTCTTTGCTTAGATAGGCTAATATCACTTGCAACAACAATCAAATTCCCCTGGTCAAGGGTGTACCCATGCGAACCATCATTAAGCATGCCATCATTGTCTGTCTTACGAAACTCAATCTTAAAGGTCTGAGGACCTATTTTGACCTTGCTTGGCTTACTCGTCATAGTTACTTCCAATCTTTCCATGCTCCACGATTTCTAAACCACACAAATACATGGGTGCCAAAGTAAATATCTAAAGTTATTCTTTCAGGATGTGCGTATAGTGCAATGCCATAACGAACTTCGGGGTCCCACTCTTTATTGTTATAGTGCCTATACTGCAGCATGCTCTTCCCAGTCTCCCTTATACGAATAGTTTAGTCCATGCTCAATAGTATATACACAGATCTCATCTGGCTCTAAGTATTTGGTTTGCTTATCAGATGTGATAAGAAACATGCGGGTACCCTGGGGTATGGCAGTCTCAACATCCATATCTCTCATAAGATTAATATATGTATCACGCTTAGCTATTACGAACTGTGACATTACTTGCGTAGCTTTCTATATACAAAAGCCCAAACGGCTAGGATTACGAAGGCAAAATAATATGCCCAGGCTGAACCAAATAACTCACGCATGACATCCACAGCCACACCTCTCTCCTGTTGATAATTCAATTATACAGGACTCGTGATGCCCTGTCAAGCACCAGCCAAAACTTGTTGTGCCAGGAAGTTTAGAAGCCATCTTTGGCTAGCTCTTCTTGCCACTCCTCATCGGTCCATGGCTTTAGATCAATTGGCGTTAGGTATTCTTTAACATTCTTCCATCGGAGATACTCAGCACCCTTGCCTTCTTGCTCTGCCCACTTCATTTGCATATCAAGAATAGAATAAATACGCTGACGCTCTCTTTCCATACCCTCTGCAAAGCCTACAGACTTGCCGTCTTCATAAGAACTGCTTTCTAGTTCAGCAGTCTCGTAGCCCTCATCATAGCCATCTTCATAGCCCAGAGTAAAGTACTCTTGAGCAAGATCTTGCTGCTCTTCTGTTAGCTCATCATATCCGTCTGCGTCTTCTATTGAAAACATTACACCTCTCCTATCTATAGCTTAAATGTTATGTCATTAGTTAAAAAAATTGGTAAAGCATATCTATCTTGAGAAATACTTTTTACTTGATGCATATATGCATCGGTAGATGGAAATAAGATAAGGTCTCCAGCCTTCTGGCGAACAGTATAATTAAATTGTGTAAACTCCAGGAATCCGTCTGCAATCATATCATTTAGGTAAAAAACTCCACTATATGTGCAGTGAGGATTGCTTCCGTTGTCCTGGTCGTAATGAATTGGTATGCTTGCCCCTGGCCCCTGCTTGGTTAAAAAGAAGTTTGATACATACAGCTTACTTGAAGAATAAAGCTCTTCTGCCTTTGCTTCTGCACGTGCAAATAAATTACGAACCACTGGCTCTATGTCAGAAACTGGCTCAAGAGTGCGAGGACTATTTGATCCTGGGATGTTGTCAATTCCCATAGTGAGTTGCCATCGCTTGGCCTGCTCAGAAAATGTTAGCTTATCAATATTATTATTAATATAGTCTATATAAAATTTACACTCATCTTGAGAACAAAAATTATTTATTATAAATATTTGATCCAATTATAGCTCTCCGATGTCCCAGTGATCTTCTGCATTAAATTCTTTTACATAGCCAACGTAGTTGTTTCTTTGGTCCCCGTTATTTATATCTGTAATAATTCTATTACGAAGGAGGTCTAAAATTCTCTGCCTCTCAAACTTCCTACCGTCTTCAAATGCCTGCTTTAAATCATGTGCGTCAAAACTCATAAGTCTATTATAACAGATGGGGTATAATATGTAAATGGAAAAAGAGAATAAATTTAAGTATTTGGTATTTCCAGATCAGACCTACATTTTAGAGTGGGATGATGGCCTCAAGGCAGAGGTTACTGGTGAGGACATCCTTGCCCAATTTAGGCGTGAATCATATCTTGATAAACTAATTCATCAAATAGACGACAACAACAAGCAATCGCTACAGGATTAGCCGTACACCTCAGAAACAGGCTTTAGGCTGCCCTCTAGGGCTAGTTCTATGTTGTTTTTTAAACGTGCAATCTCTTCTTCTGCAGAGCCGATTTCCATGTCGCCATTGTCTCTTGCATAGTCTAGCAAAGTAGCATTAGCGTATCTACCTACGAGCTGACCATTTCTATCTACCAGGAATTTTTCAAAGTTTCCAAACATGTCTGTTCCGCTCATGGCACTCATCTTGTCAAAAAGTTCGTGAGGAACTTCGCCCTCTGGGAGCTGCTTAAACCAGTCTGCTCCTGGCTTAGAGTTGACAAGCTCGGAAAACTTATAGGAGACATCGTATTTGTCTACTGCATATTCCCGTGCATGAGCTGCATCCCTTAAACCTTCGCAATATTCTCCATAGGTAATTCCGCCACCGCAATACTCATTAGTAGGGACAGCAAGAACCTCAAAGCCTTGATCCTTGTACTCATTGTAGATGTTTTCAATAATTTTAAACTGTGGTGCATTTCCACAGTCTCCAGTAACATTAACAATTAGAGTTACCTTGCCTTTAAATTCTGCAAGCAAATCTTCTGTAGAGTTATCCCAGGAACTCAGTTTGATATCATAAATAGACATGTTTAATCCTCCAGCTCTATTATACTCTCATTTTTTACTTGATAAAGTGTATTACAGGAATAGCAATAGTGGGTGGCACTTCTAACTGAGCAGCCACCGAGAGCTATTAGGCCCCCACGAGCATGCTCTATCATCTTTGTATCTGGGTAGCCATACAGTACTGGCACCATTTCTCCTGAGCAGCCACAAGAATAAGACCTATAATCCATTATTAAATTATAACGACACTATTCAATTTCAATGTATTTTTTAGCACATTCTTTGCATTGAAATTTTTCTATCCCAAATTTTTCAGCAATTACAAGATCTCCAATAATTGCCCTTTCTATGGTAGCAAAGTCGACGTGTCCATAATGAATGGGTACAACCCTGCCATCACATTCAGGACATCTCATGCCTTTATTATAGTTCTGTTTTATGATATAATAGTAATGGCCCCAGTCAGTTGGTGGACTGGGAAGAGTTTATTGGGACTGGCTGGGGTCAAATTCTAATGGGTAGTCCGTGCACACACCCCAAAAATCTATTAAGTCATTACGACTAGCATTAAATATCTCTGGCAAAACAGCAATTGATCTACGAGTAGGCTTCATGTGTGGGTAGGTCCAGGAGTACCCCCAGCTAGTGAGAGTATAGTCATCGCTTTGATGCCAGAAAAAATTTGGTTTTAAAAAATGTCTGTCAAAATACTCTAAAGCTTCTACATTTTTGCAGTGAAGCCAGGACTTTGTAACTATTTCTCTAAATGTTTTATTATCGAGCACGTATGCTGGCCCATCATGCCCAGTAAATAGCTGGCCATCGTGATACCAAATATCTACTTCAACATCGTATCCCAGAACAATTGCTTCTTTAAGATATTCGGGATCATTTTCCTTAGCAGGATTTGGGCCTGCTAAATTTCCTCTATGTGCAATAATTCTCATTTTATAGCTCCTCCTCCATTGCCCTTAAAGAATCCATGACCAGTTCAATGTTGCCCTTAATATAGCGTCCGTCGCAATTAAGACGCAAAACATTTGAATGAGCAAATCCATATTTTTCGCTTAAATTTATCATTACAAAAATAGCATCTTCTTTTGCATATACAGAATGTGCTGAATTAGAGCCAGCAAGGCTAGCCAGGTGTGTGCAATTAGCTACCAGACTTACTTGATCACTAAAAGGTATTTTCATAGGATCAACTATTAGGTAACCCTTATTCTTAAAAAACTTTTCAATCATCAAAACATCTTTTGATAAAAAATTTCTTCCAGAATCTTTCCACTTGCCAGGTGGGATTTGTAAAAATATTTTTTTATTTGGCGACTCACTCGCAATTATTTTATCCTTAAATGCTTCCCTAAGTGTTGGGCCAACTATATTTTGCCACGATGCTTCTGTAAAAATTGGCAGCTTTAATTTTTGTTTTTGCATTTCTCTTTTTAGCCAGACGTTGCTGGGGTTACGAAGCCAGACTAAATTTTTTACTTTTATTTGTTGATATTTTGGAATTCTTTGTTTCATCATTTCAAACCCAAACATTTTGCATAGAGATTGCATTAGCTTGCCAGGCTCTGCGTCGTAGTAAACCGCTAGGACTCTCAGTTCTGGCAATAATTGTTTTAAGTAAAGGGCCTGGCCAATCTCATCAAAAAGACTATGGTATAAAGAGCCACAGTCTCCGCTCAGAAAAAGAACTGGTCTATCGTCTTCAATAATAAATGGAGCTACGGATACGCTATTGTTAATTATGCCAGTATTAAATGCTGATTGCATAATTTTAACTATGGTAGCATCTTTAGTAGTTTTAATTGAATGCTGTGTTTGTGCTGCATTTAAATCTGCAACAATAACCTTTGCCGTTGCTCTTCCATCAGCACCACGAAATTGTACAACATCGTTTATATCAACAAGCGATATAGAATCATGGTCTAAAAAGAGATCTTTATATCCCGACTTGCCATTATTATCTGCTGTTAAAGAATTGAGAATTAGTTTTGCACCAGAATCTTTAAAGTCTTGACAAGTTTGTACAATTTCCTGTAAATGTTTTACCCAAACGTCTTTGCTACAAGAGATAACTGTTTTGCCTGATATAAGACAATCTAAAATAAACTGTCTTGCAGCATCTGTATCATCTATTGCCTCTATAACAACATTAACAGATTCATTCATTGATATCTCGCTTAGGGATGTAATCCACAGCGTAGATTCTCTAAATTTTTCAGGTATTGTACCGATAGCTCTTGGCCTTTTAGTCGCTACAAAAATAAGGTTTATACTTTTTAAATCAACAAGTTCTAAAAAATTCATCCCTACCTGTCCTGCTCCTGCTAATGCGACAGAAATTTTAGGGTTGTCCAGTGTACTGTGATTTAAAGCCAATTACTATTCCTCAACTTTTTTATGAACACGGTTTATTTCAATTTCACCCTTCCAGGCTTTCTCTTCGTATCCACGAGTCCAAACAAAGTTAGCAATAGCATACCTAGTTGGTCCTGGCTCAACCACACCCACTCCGTGTAGGTAGTCTCTACCCGTAGGGAAAATAATAAGGCTTCCAGCTCGTGGCTCTATTGTCAAATTTCTTTTTGGGAAGTAAAGCCTTCCCCCATTAAAATCATCATTAATATAAAATACTGCTGCATATCGCAAGTGCTCGGAAGTTTCTGCGTCAATATGTTCAGCAAGACTTGCTCCAGGATAGTGACGCTGAATGCCCACCAGTGCCGTGGCCTCAAGGTCATCAGTTAAAAAATCTTGAATTCTTCGTGCAAAAACATGAGGCAACTCTCCCTGTAGCTGAAGAGTCCTGTCAATCCACTCTTCATTAATATCAATAAGCCCCTCAGCAATTAAGTTATCTACATCATCTCTACCAAACTTTTGCAATCCCTCTTGCTTTATTGTTTCTAGATATCTAGCACTCCACTCTTCTTCTGTTGCAGAAACACAAAAATTGTAGCAAAAAGCAAGCTCTTCTGCAGTTGCAAAATTATGAATGTAGTAGATGTCTGTATCAAGCCGTTCCCAATTAAAGCCGAGATCATTTAGTTTTTCTGTAATTACCATAAAACAATTATACACTATCAGAAAATATAAAACCCGTCAGAGCATACCTAGTGGGACCTGGCTCAACCAAAGAAACCCCGTGCAAATATTGATCACCAGTTGGAAAAATTGCCAATGCCCCTGTGACTGGGCGAATGGTAGCTCCCAGTTTAGGAAAATACAAGTTCCCGCCATTAAAATTGTCATTTAGGTATATAACACAGGCATATATTAGTGAAGAATCATGCTCAGCATCAACATGTTCTTTTAAAAAAGATCCAGGGTAGTGTCTTTGCACCGTTCTCATCGGCTCTAATGCTGTTTTAGTTTTAAACAATGCCTGAATATCTTGCGAAATTTGCATAGCAACATCTTCATTAATTTCAATAGACTTATCTACCCAGTCGCTATTCATTGTCATAAGATTTTCATCTACGTATTTTTGATAATCGCTGTCGCCAAATTTTTGTAGAGCCTCTCTCTTTAAACCATCAACATAGTCTTTGCCCCAATCTTCTTCTTTCGCACTGGCGATTGTAGAGAGACAATAGTTTAAATTATCTTTTGACAAAAAATTTTTAATTAAAAGTATGTCATTACCAAAATTAACAACATCATACTTTTTAAGCTGCTTTGCCTTTATCATTATGCTGCCCAAATTCTCTCATATATGTTCTTATTTTGTGACAGTTTGAACAAACAACGTCGCATTTTTTAACCTCTTCCCAGGCAGCCTCTGGTCCCTGATTACGAAGAACCCGATATACAACATCTATTTTAACACATTCTGGTCTGTGATCAAACTCTAGAACATAGTGGGGGAACTTGTTGTGACAATCAGAGCAGCCGTGAGCCTCTTTATACAAGTGAAGTTCGTGTAAAGTTTTAGAAAATTCTTTGCGAAATCCTGCACCCTTTATCATATAAAACTATTTTAAGGCACGTATTTAGTATCATCTAAAGTTTTATCTACGTTATAATTATTTTTTTGGTGCTTGTCCCAGAAACCTTTTCTAGAAATAAAGCCAGGAATAATATACCTGTGGGGCCCTGGCCCAGGAGCATTTACTCCGTGCCTCCAATCCTCGCTTGTTGGAAAAACAAGGAGATCACCTGGATCTGGACGCAACTGAATATCCTGTTTGACAAAATAAACCTCTCCGTCAGTGTAATTATCATTTAAGTAAAAAACAGCTGCATATTCTAGAGATGGGTCTGTGTGATTATCAACATGGTCTTTAAGTGGAACACCCTCATATTGACGCTGAATTGTGCCACACCCATTAAAGTGAAGATCATCTCTAAAGTCAAACACTTCTTGTGCCCTCTTGTTAAGAGTTGTGGCCAAATCCCAGTTTGCAATTTTAAGATTTTTGTCATTCCAATTATGGGTTAATTCATAAAGGCCCTCTGCAACTAAATTATCGATGTCAGTTCTTCCAAACTTAACTTTGGCAAGATTGATTGCACCCTCAAGATAGTGGTGCTCCCATTCTTCCTGAGTTGCATTCTCTGCCTGATTTATAATTTCTTCAATTTCTTCAGGCTTAGTGAAGTTTTTAATTAGAAAAATTCTGTAATCAACAACCTCTACCTCATAGCCCAGCGACTCGATATACTCTTTAGTTAAAATAATTTCACTCATGTGTATATTATACACTATTTGGATATCTGTATAATATTCTTAGAAAGAATCTTTATAGTAAATCCAGTAGTATTGGGAATAGTCCCAGACTTAAAGTTAAAGTTATTATTTCCACCGCCGTCAAAGGTGCCTGGTTTTCTAATATAGTTCCACCAGTTCTTTCTATCCTCATATTCTTGAGGCCCACAAGAGTCGCACCTATTGCTTGGCTTTGAGGTATCGAGGTTGTAAGCAGTAATTCCATGCCTTAATTCGGATAGGGTACTAAACTTTCCATCAGTTCGATATTCAACTACGGTTGCGGTTGTTTCACCAGTTCTAAGAATGACGCTTTTAATGCCAGGAGATGCTCCCAATGCGTCCAAAGATTCTACTTGAATTATAGAAGTTGCAAACTGTTTCCTTGCATCAATACATACAATATCATCTGAGTCTAACCAGCCAGCCAAAAAGCTGGGCCAGGATAATACAGACAACGACTGGTTCCATTGTCCCATCATAACTCCATAGGCAGATCCGTTAGCAGGACCATGACCAATAAATCCTTGGTCATGTAAAATTTCATGGACAAGGTGACTCCAAATCTTGTTGGGTTCTCCAGCGTAGGTAAAGACACGAGAAATAAGCTGGCCCTCATCAGTGTTGGCAATGCCAGGGCCATACATGTCTGCCCCCAGCTCGAAGTGAGCTTTTTCTGGAACAACAAAGTATACGAAATGAGTTTTTGAAAAATCATAATATGGATCTGCCACGCTTATCCAGTCTTGCATTTGAGCATACTCAGCGTAGTCGTTTCTCTTTGGATACTCTGTTGCCTTTTTAGGTGCACGAAGCCATTCCGTATGGATTGAAATGTTATATGTCATTTTGCCGTCAGAGTAAAAGTTAGACCATGACCTTGCAAAATCAAAGTATTTTTTATAAGTTGATAAAGAGCTCATTCCGCTAGAGGTAGCATCAGAAAAATCAATTGGAATTACAGCAACATTTACGATTCCAGAGTAAGGAACGTCGTTATTTCTAATTGGAAAGCCCTTAGAGTGTGGTCCAGTCCAGGTATATTCAGGAATTTTGCAAAGATCAACGTTATCTACAAAAGAAACGGTGTCGTATACTGCCTCAGGCTCTTTTGTAGGCTCTGACGGCTTCTCAGAGGCCGTAGGCGATGGCTCTGGGGCACTAGACTCTACGGGCTTAGGCTCCTGCTTTGCTGGAGCAGACTCTTCTGGACTAGATACACCTAGAGACTCTGAAGTTTCAACTGCTGGAGACTCTGAAGGCTCATAAAATGTACTATCATTTTGTGTTTGATTATCTTGTTTGTGATCATTTGTGGGCAAAACATTTGTAGGTCTTGCTTCTGCTACAATTTCGTTTGCTGTCTCATTTACGCTAGTGGTGCTGCACCCAGATAGAAGTGCAACACCTATCATACCCACTATAAATTTTTTCATTACTTTACCTTATTACCGAACCTTGCCCATACTCTTTCATGAATAAAGTAGCCTAGTGCCTCCCAGGCTATATAAAGAAGAGCACCTAGAGTTGCATACTCCCACTCTCCAGTAAACAAAAAGATAACACCAGCAACACCAATTAGGTGAAATACTTCCCAGCTAAATGTTTTAATTAAACTACGTTTTGTTGATTCCATTTTTCCTCCTAAGTAATTGTATCAGGCCAGGGCTAGGCTGTCAATATAGTGCTTCATTCTATCTCGCTTAGTTTTAAGGTAGCCCTTGTTTTCTTCAGAGATGCCCACAACTATGGGGGCAGTGCCTACAACATTTACAACAGAAGATCCATTTAAACAATCAGTTTTTGCGGGGTTGTTCGTAAGCAAGATTACGCCCTTGATGTCCATTTCTTCTAGGATTGCAATTGCAGCACCGTACTCCCTGGCCTCTTCTGGAAGACCTAAGGCTAGGTTTGCATCTACTGTGTCAAGGCCTTCCTCTTGCAATGCATAAGCCCTTAGCTTGTTGATAAGGCCAATGCCACGGCCCTCCTGCCCACGTAGGTAGATGACAACACCACCATGCTCTCCAATTTGTTCTAATGCAAAATGCAATTGAGGCCCACACTCACATTTGAGAGATCCAAAGGCCTCCCCCGTGATGCACTCAGAGTGTATTCTTAGCAATGTGTTTTCTTTGTCAGAGCATCCTGCAACAAGTGCTACATGTTCTACATTCATTACATGGTCATAGTATCCACGCATTTGCATTTCACCGTACACGGTGGGAACTGTCGTAACAGCCCTGAGCTCTACTCTACCCATCAATATTCGCTATCTGCATGCTTTACGCCATGCTTGTCATCAATATACCTATGGGCTTTACGAAGTGCCCCGCCTCTTGCAATTACATATGTTGCAGCAATGAAAACTGCATTCCAAAAAAACTCTGCAATTACATGCTCAGGTCCAAACATTACCTCAATCAAGTGTTCCATGGTTAATTTCTCTCTCTATTACGAACCAGGCTGCATTTATGTACCCGCTGTCGTCTTTAAACTCTTCAAGAAGTTTTAAAATTCTAGCACGCTCAAACTTAATTCCTTTTTCCGCCCACTCATATGCATAATCTGGATCTGTTTCTATATCAATTTTTCTTAACAAGATTATCCTCCATAATTGTTATGTATCCGCCACAGCGAACATATCTGTCTCCACCATCTACAAAAGACTTGCCACACTTACATCGTACAAAGTCATGGCGGTGCATTGACTGGATGACATCATCACATAAATTACAAACACATTTAGGTCCCATACCCATATTATACACCCTCTCAGGGCCTAGTGTCAAGCAGCCAGAAGGCTAATTTTATCTGGCTGAAAACCTGACCAGGAGCCGTTGGTGGTAATAACCACTGGGACAGCTTGATATCCCATATTAACAATCTTAGTATACGCAGCCTCATCTTGTGTTATGTCTACTGTTTCGTAATTAATTCCTAAGTTATCCATCAGTCTTTTTGTAGCGTCACACTGAACACACGCTGGCTTTGTATACACCGTTGTCATATAATATTCTCCTTTTATTAAATTGAATGGACCAATTATACCTCATATTTTGCTTCAGAAACTGGCGTATTTATAACGTTTTGATTAAGCTTGCGTGGTATAATTTATATATGTCTGCCCTTGAATTTACTGCTTCTTATGATGAGGTATTAACCAACAAAGTTTGGGATAATGGACTTAGTAATATAGATGGATCTGAATCTCCTGAAAACCTTTATCTCCATGAGATCAGCAATGTTTTTTTTAATAAAACATCTTATCCAGAATTTACTAGAGAGTACTCAAGAACAATTGGCGGACCATCTTTTTTTGTAGGGATATATGAAAGTCAATTTTATCACTTCATGTGTGATGGGCTTGCACAGTACCTTTGGCTAAGAACATTTATTCCAGAAATAAAAATATATTTTGTTAATGATCAGCCAGGTGCGGTTGATGAGCTTGCAAAAACTCAAAAAGATTTTGTGTCTACCGTCATTCAATGGTGCCAGGAGGAGGGCTTTGGTGGAGAAGTAATAAATCTTTGTACATATAAAAAGCTAAAGGTAGACAAGCTATTCTTGCTGGCAAACTCAAACATTACTTTTTTAAGGGAAAAGATTTCTGAAATATCTATACCGCTACTGGCAGATGTTTTAAATGGAAGTGGAAGCAGACTGCTAATGCTTCCCCTTCTCAAAGAGTTTATTTATAAAAAAGCACTTGAGCATAATAGGCTGCCAGAAGACTTTAATTATCCCACCAGAGTATTTGTGCGACCTGGATTAACAATAGAAAGACTTCAGGCATGGCATGATCAAATTAAATACTTTGAAAAAAACAATGTTGTTTTTGACAAAGATTTAAATATTGTTTCTGACCCCAAGGGCGTTGCTGCTGAGGTAATAAACATAGATTATTGGAGACATACAATTGATTTGACTAATGCTGGTTCAATGCGTGGGGTGGTGGCAGAGCTTGGGGAAAGATACCTTTCTCCTGAAGAAGTTTTGGCAATAGATAACTTTTTTAAAAGAAGAGACTATTTCTTCTTAGACTCACAAGAGCTATCTTGGGTAGACATGCTAAATATGATTATTCGTGCAGAAAAAGTTGCTCTAATATCTGGGGCTGCAATTCTTAATGCTATAATCGCTGAAAGCAGCACCCAAATTGTTTATTTAGAGCCGAATACTACCTATCAATTTAATCACCTTGAGACCCTAGACTTATTTTTTAAAGAAGTAAAGCCTATAATTTATTATGATCAAAGAGAAGTTTTGAGGAAAAAGTTTGACATTAACAGGCTTCTTAGCGATCTAGAAAAAGAAAAAGGAGATTTTTTATAAAATGCCCACAGTAATTATTCCCATGGCAGGAAAAGGAAGTCGTTTTTCAAATGCGGGATACCGCCTTCCAAAGCCCCTTGTAAAAGTAGCTGGCAAAACGCTGGCAGAAATAGCCATTAAAACTTTGGGTCTGCCTGATTGGCATTTTGTTTTTATTACAAAAAGTTTTGAAAACTCTGAGCACAACGAAATGCTTACAGAAATTTTTACAAAAAACTGTAAGTCTTTTACAGAAGTGCGAATAGACGATGAGCATTTAGGTGCAGCACATTCAGCACTATATGCTGAAAAATATTTACAACTAGATGACGAGCTTATTATTACCAATTGTGACCAGGCCCTGAAGTGGGACCCAGAGCTGTTTCTAAGGGAGGTAAGGCATCAGGGTGCCTATGGTGCAGTAGTTGTTTATACATCAAACGATCCGAATCATAGTTACGCACAAATTAAAGAAAATAGAATAGTTAAGCTTGCAGAAAAAGAAGTTATTAGCGATACTGCTTTAATTGGAGTTCACTACTGGAAAAAAGCAAAAGACTTTTTTGACACAGCAAGAAAGCTACTGGCTGAGTATAAGGATTTAGGATATAAAGAGCCGTACGTATCTCTTACCTACAATTATCTTCTTATTAATAAGCCAGTTGTGCCTTACATCTTCCATGGCTCTGAAAGATATTACAGCCTGGGAACTCCAAGCGACATAGATAACTATTTAAATATGGGAGAAAAGGTCAGGCTACATTTTGATGAGATTAGGCACACCGCCAAGGTTGGCGATGTAGTATCTGTTAGTGGCACAATTCCATATAGCATATTAAAAGATGTTGAGATTAAGATGCCCTCTAGAGGGGACGAAGAAAAATATCTTGAAAATGTTTTTTTGTTTAACGCTAATGAAAAGAGTTTTTATCATGGCCTGTGCGACGTTGTCGGACAGTGGCTTGCCCTTAAAAAGCTTACGCAAACTGATATTAGTCCGCTGTATCTTGAAATAAATTCTGATATTTCTTTTAATAACATACAGCCCTTTATGAAAGAGTTGCTGGACCTTGGAATAGTAAACTTACTAACAGTCGATGACACAGTCGGCAGAGTTAAGATTAAAAATCTTTTTGTAATTTCCCCACGAGACTATTCATTGTTTTATAAGTTATTTATGGACTATATTCCTCAAATCTTAACCGAAGAAAGCCACCCTGGAAATCCTGAATATATTAAACTTCTTTTGGGAAGCTCCTCAAAAGAAATTTTAGATAATCTTTCAGTGCAAGACAATACTCAAAAAAATAATAAAGTATTTTTTCATGCCTCCAACAATAAGGTAGGGACTGGCTCATTGGACATCGACGAAACTCACAATCGTTTTGCCAGCAAGGATGAGTACGAGGCTGTTGTTAAATTATTTACAGATGATGGATATGAGGTAGTTGATCCTGAGCGACTAAGCGTTGCTGATCAAATCAATATTGTTAGAAAAGCTTCACACATAGCAACAATTAAAGGCTCAAATAGCGTTCACAGTGCATTTGCCTCTTCAGATACAGTATTTACGATGATTAATTTAAAAAAAGAAAACACATTTCCACATGAAGTAATCGTAAGTTCTTTTATTGAAAATCCAATTTTTATTGACAAGACGGGAAGCAATGAAAACTTATAGAATTGAAAACAGTATTGGCGGATGGTATGTTGGTAATTTTCCCAATGCTGCCTATCAAACAAAGGGCCTAGAGGTATCTTTTAAAATACACAAGCAGGGTGAAAACTGGGATTGGCACTATCATGAGCATTTAGACGAAATTAACTTGCTCATTAGGGGAACAATGATTATTCAAGGAAAGAAACTGGTGCCAGGAGATATCTTTATTCTTGAGCCCCTGGAAATAGCAGACCCAGATTTTTTAGAGGACTGTGAAATTGTTTGTGTTAAAGTTCCTAATTTTACTAATGATAAAGTCGTTGTAAGGAGAGACCGTGAATCTAGATGACAAGATTAAAAATATTTTATTTGAAATAGGCAAAGACATTAAGATTCATAAAATTGATAGAGATAATACAATTATAGAAATTGATTACGACAAGTACGTTTTAAAACTAAAAGGTCTTATCCAAGCAGAGATCGAAGAGCAAACTTAGACGGCTTGCCTCCATTTTGTCTGTCTATTACTTGCCCATCTACAACACCAATATAGGTGGGAGATTGCTTTACGTCATACTTGCTTACATGATAGCTAGTTGGTGGGTAAGACATATCAGTAAAATTAAACTTTTCAACTACAATGTCTGGATTTTCAGCAGCAAACTCATCAATTACTGGCTCATGCTGCTTATAGTCCCAGCAATTGTCATTAAAAAATACGTATAGTTCTTTTGGCATGCTACCCCTTTTCGTTAAAGAACCAATCTACATACCCACGGCTTGGCATGTTATCAGGTGCTTTAAATAGGTCAGCGAACAATGCTTTGTCTTTTTCTTGATTTACAATTTTACGAGACCAGGAATAGCCTGCATCGCCACCCCAAGCAAGCCACATCACATAGCCCTTAGATGGGTTTGCCGAGTTGCCCCAGTCTTTGCCCTTCTTATCTACCTCATGACGAGAGAAATAAGAATACATTCTTTTAACGGTGCTTAGCGAGAGTGTCTCTCCATTAGCCAGCTGTCTAGCTCTAGTCCATCCCACGGCCGTTCCTGCACCCGTCGCTTTGCCATCTTCTTTGAACTTAATTGCCCTACGAGCAGCAGACCTAGCACCAGCAGGAGGAGAATATCCTTCAGCCTTTTCCATATCGCCTTCATAAACAACATCATCTCCATCTTCCCATAAATCATATTTCTTATCTGCTGGAACACAGTTTGGAACCATGCGACCATCTTTTTCTTTCATTCCACGCTGGACATAACCTTCCCAGCAAGCCTTTTCTACTTCTTCTGACATACTTGTATCTCCTGTTTTCTGCTTTGGAACTGGTGTAACAAAGTCTTTTTCTGATGCAGGATAGGGCTGTCCTGTAGCTGATGGCATACCATTAGAATCAGTCAAACTCTTCATGGTGTGCGTTTCAGGATTAATAACTGTAGCATCCTGATACATCATTCCTATGCTATATGCCGTAGCTTCCCATCCTCCAGACTCTTTCTCTGTAAATATTCTAACAGACATTGCTGGATTTTCAGGTGGCATAGACTCTAAGGCATACTCTTCCCCAGGCTGGCCCAGGGTTCCGCCCTCCCACATAATGTGCTCTACACGTCCGTGAATCATGCCCTCAGAAGTTTGCCCCATTACAAAGTCACCTTCAGATAAAGAATTTTTCTTGACCTTTGGCCACTCTTCAGGATTTTTAATTCCTACACCATTGCTATTGATCTCTCCAGACTTTTCTTCTGATTGATTAATAGCATAAATTTGTGCCATAGCTTCTTCTTTAGTGTCGTGGCAGCCCATAACTTCCCCGCCTTCTTTTACAGCAGGGTATCCGCTACATCCGTAGCTGCCTTTTTCTCCGACACTATAAGGCACTATTCATTATCCTTCTTATTATCTGCTTTTGCACCAAAATAGCCACCGATGATACCAATGACACCACCAAGGGCAGTCTGTACCAAAGTCATAACGTCAGCAGAAACGTCTACTGGTTCTCCTGTGGTAGCGGTTTCAATCCCTGCAACTACGTAGTCACCCACGATTGCAATGATGATGGCAGCCATAACACCAGCTGCAAGCACAAACATGATCTTTTCTTTTAACGAATTCATAGCAACAATTATAGCATGTGTTATAATTATCTAATGCAAATTAATAAAGATAATAATCTAATTACGATTTCATCATTCATGGCTGGCTCAGAGCAAGGATTGTACTTGTATGAAAACAAAAAGGCCGATGATGATGAAAAAGTTTTTAAGATTAGTGGGGCTTACGGTCCCAACTCTCCGTTGGGAATGGTAGTTGAAGAACTAAAAAAAAGATTATCAAAAAATATTTCTACATATCTTCAGATTGGGGCTGATGAGGTTTCTGTAGAGGGGTTTGATGTGATTTATAGAGATCATCTTGACCTAGAGTACCATGACTCAGATTATTATTGCGTAATTCCCCTAATAAATGATGAAACAATTTGTTTAAAAGAAGACAGGTATGAAATTTCAGCTTTATCTGCAAGCATTTGGGACACAAAGGATTGCTCAGACGTTAGTGTGCTGCTAGAATCTGAAAATAAATTTATAACAGCATCAATAAAAATGCCCCCACACAGGAACCTTGGCGTAGCCCAGTCAAATGGGTAACTAATCCATCCTAAGGCAGGCACCCCTTGCCCGTGTGTGGGGGACTATTTAATTATACACTACCTAATTTCTATTTTCTTAGGCTTCATGTCTTCTGGCATATTGCGGTGAAGATCAATGTATAAGATACCATCAAATGTTGATGCGTCAGTAATCTCAAAGTATTCTGGCAATGAGAATGAGCGAGTAAATTTACGAGTAGCAATTCCCTTGTAGATATACTCTTCTTCCTGGCCGAGCTTCTCTCCAGTTACGGTAAGAATCCCACGCTCTACAGACACATCTAGCTCACCACGACTGAAGCCTGCAACAGCAAACTCCATAGTAAAGTGGTCATCGTTTACCTTCTTTACGTTATATGGTGGGTAATTTGTTTTCTGCATTGGTGCACCAAAAAACTTGTCGAATTCCCGACTAAGTTGTGCAAATGGATCTAGGTAAGATACCATCATATTATCATCTCCTTTATTAAGCGAGTTAGTTAACACTCCCATTAGGCGAGTGCTAAAAATATTATAGCATAAAAAAATAGCCCTAGCAATAACCAGGGCTACTTTTTAATTTAACTACCGAGTTTTCTTAGCAACTCCGCCACTGCCACCAGTGCCAGTAGCCTTGCGTGGTGTTGTGGCCTTCTTCTTTGTGGTCTTTGATGCAGTCGTAATCTTTTCAGATACCTGCTCTGCGACCACCTCTGCAACACGACCAAAGGCTGGGTCCTTCTTGTTCAGCCAGCGGATAAGTGTTGGTACAGCAGCAGCCCATACACCATTAAGAACGGTCAGCCACTCTGCAGTGCCTAGCTCAAATGGCGATGCCACTCCAGCAGTTGCAGTTGCACTAACGGTTAGTGCAAGAACAACTCCTAGCAAGTTACGCAGATAGGACTCTGCCATTGCCTTGTTGATTTCCATATTTTCTCCTTGTTGATCTACCATAAAATGTGTCCAGCTATTTGTTCGTGATGCCCTACACACATAGGTAGTTGTCTACCTTCTAGTGTAACATATACCCCATCAGACATTTCTGAACAACCAGATATAGAACAGCAAGGAATGCCCTCTATTGTGCACTCCTCCATTCTGTCAATATCTTTTAATGGTAGCATTTTTCTTTTATTATTTTACCACATCATTATCGTTTGGTAAAAAACTAATTAATTTATTATACGCACTAGACTCTAGCTCTGAATCTTTTGCTTCTGTTGCAGTCTTAAGTTCTAGTATTGTTTCCTGGACGTTTGTAATAAAGCCAAACGCATCCTCTCTTGAATCAGAAAGAAACTTAATAAAATCATTTTCTGGTATCTCCGATATGTTCTTAGACTCTGCAACTTCAGATAGCCTTGTTGACAAAATTTCAATATCATTATAGGCCTGAGTCAGTTCTTTAATGAGATTAATTTTATCATTGTACCCCACAGCAATCTGAAATAGGGCTAGGCAAAAAAGCACAAGAAGCACTGCAAGAGGAATCAGCTGTCCGAGATCAGGCATTTGCATACTCCATGGCGTGAGTAGCCCAGAAGTACTGGCAGGTATCACAACAGGGCTTGTTATTTGGGCTGATAGAATCAATATAAAATGCATGGTAATACTCAGGGTCTTTCTTATAAAGGTTTGCTTTATGTGTTGTAGTAATACGACTCATGGTTTCTGAGTTTTGGTACCATACGGGGTAACCACTTCCCCACTCAGATACATATTTTGCACGAAGACTAATTAGGTTATCTTTGTTTTTGTCTGTTTTAATTCCTCTTCGATTTGCTTCACGGATCATGGCAAGAACATAATCAAACAAAGCTATCTCGTGACCACGCCACATCTTAACTGCAGGGTGGTTTCGCCATCCTGCAAATGGGTCCTTGGTGGACAGCACTTTAAGAATTTGGTAACACTCTAAAATTTGTTTATTTAATCTCTTAGAGTCAAGCATATTTGCTACCGTATCAAAATCTTTTGAAGGCAAAAATGTTTGCAATTTAATTAACTTTCTTTAGTGCATTAATAAGCTCATCTACACTGACGGCTTGGCCAGCGTACTTAGATAGGTTATTGATAAGTGCTTCTCGCTCTAGCTTGGCACCGTGAACAATCAACATGTTGGCAACCTTAAGCTGCTCTTCGCTTAGAGAAAGCTGCTTTGCTGTGTCTACTGCTTCCTCTACAGGATCTTTCTTCTTTGCCATTATTCCTCTTTTCCGCCCTCTCTCACAAGCAGGACTATTGCTCCGTTATCTTCTAACGCCTTTTTTACTCTTACCATATATTCTACCGCACGTCGCTTGTCTTCGTCAAGCAATTGCATAAAACTTTTTTCACTTGCTCGTACTGTTAAAAAGTATTCATTATCTTCGATCTGTAGCCCAAAGCCCTTCGGGCGATGTTGATCAAGAGAATGAAAGGCTCTTCTCATATTATCTGTGTACAAGGGCTCTCCTTAATCTTTTTTTAAGATCTTTGCTATTTTTAACCCTTATTACATGTCCCCCTGAAAGTTGTGCTGCAATAATTCCTACAGGACTATCTTCAAAAATAACAGTTTCTTTGCCGCTAATGTTAAAAAAGGACATTGTTTTTATATATATCTCTGGGCTTGGCTTGGCCTTATTTATCTCATCGTTTCCAATATAAAAATCTACTAGGTCTATCAAGCCCAGGCTGTCTAGCATGGCTTGTACGGTCTCTGAATGGCTGTTGCTGGCAACTGCAATCTTAGACTTCTTAGCAACCTTTTTAAAAAGTTTAACAAGCTTTGGGTCTTCCTTGACCAGGGCAACCTCGGACATTGTAATCTCTTGCTTTTTCTTAAGAATGCTATCAGAAAGGTTGTCTTCAATTCCTAGCCTTTTTAGTTTTTCTTTGCTTGGGATTGCCATTTGAATAATTTTATATCCATCATTAGTAATTTCATAATTAGGTGCAAACATTTTAATAGAGGCTACCAGTGACTGCTGGTGCATCTCCTGGCTGTCTACCAAAACCCCATCTAAATCAAAAATAAATAGTTTATACATTAATATCAAGACCTTCTATCTTATCTATTATACCACTGCCAATGCACTAGCAGGTATCATCTCTTATCCGTATCTGTTGTAAGAATTTTCCAAACATTGCCCCACTCTTTTTTGTTTCTATGATTATTAAATTCCCTAGAGACTTTGCCATTTTCTAAATAAACTCCGCCCCAAACACCCCACTCTTTTTGAGAAACTCCAATTGCAAAACAATTTCTTTGCACTGGGCAACCAAAACAAACAGAATCAACTCCTGGCCTTAATGTTGGGCTTTCTTCATATTTTTCAAAAAAGAGGTTGGTGTCAAAGTGCTTACATGCGGCTTCGTCTTTCCAACCGTTATTTATCATTTTGTCCTGCCGAGGAACCTCTCTGGGATATCCCATCCCATTTCGGTAACCTTAAAACGCCTATTCATATACCACTTGCCCTTAAAAAAAGATCCATAGGGTGACATCCAAGCGGTGTCAGATTGATAGAAGTGGACAACATCCCAGCTTTCCCATCGTAAAGACCTGTTTTTACGAACAAGGTCTTCCATTTGCGATAAAGAATTTATTTTCATTTCTTTACTCCATCTAGCCGAGCATAGAACGTCTAACTATCTGTAGACACTAATATCTATAAGCTTCGGCCTCTATATTTTTTTGATCAGCATACTCGCACAGTTCAGAGAGAGGCTCCTTTGGCGAGCAGAAGTATAAAAACATGTCAAAGTCATGAATGTTTTCCTTAATCCACTTGGGGGGAACTGTCCTAACTACTGCCCGAACTCCCCTAGCTTTAAAATTAGAAACATTAACAAACTCGTGGGCCATGCTATTAATATTTGCGGGACCAGCTGCGTATATCGTAAACTCTTTATCTCCGTCTTTCATTAAAGATAGGGCCCTTCCCATACCCCTAATGAACACACTTTGATATTTGTTAAAGCTTTTAGTTCCCTGGATTCCCAGAATCATTTTGCTTCCCTTCATTAAGCTGATCAATTACATAAATGATTCGCTTTAATTCTACCTCATCCATGCCCATTGTGTCAACCCTTTTTGTAGAATTTCTGTCGAGAGAGCCGTCGATCACCTTAGCAGTGTGAAGCCCTCCCTCTGCAATCCAGTAGGCTTGGTTTTCTAAGACATAAATCTTAAGTGTAGTTTTATCGAAGTAGTTCTGAGACTGTCTATTTTTCTTTGTTCTAGTTTTATAAAAAGGAAGGTAAGACCATTTGGTTAACTCAAACTTATGAGTTTGAGAAAACCTTATTCTAAATTTTGGTTCTAGGGCAACTTTGTTTTTATAGATCCTAGATAAAATATAGAAGCAAAAGGTGGTCAGTAAAAATCCTAAAACAAAATCCATAATTATTCACTCCTCATTGCCTCTTTTATATTAGCAAGAAGTTGCCTATAGTATGGTGGTAGCTCCTCAAGAGCATTTCGATTTAATGCCTTTGCCGTAATGTTTATTAGCGGGTTTTCTTCTAATATATTAAAATCTAAAAAGCCTAGCTCCCACAAGGTACGAACATCATTCTGTATGTTGCCAGCTAGCCTCTCGTGCATTTCTGGACTTACTTCTGGAAGCTTTTTAGTAAAATTAAAAAGCATTTCCCCATCTTCGTCCATGCCAGCTGGCTCCATGGCACCTTCAAGGATTAGCTTATCAAAAAAATCTGGGTCATTAAACGGCACTATCATTCAAAAACCACCCTCACAGCTGCCACTGAGAGCTCCTCAGCAGTCCATAGAGAGGTTTTAGAGCCTCCGTCGTATAATTTTGCAAGGCCATTTACATATAACTGATCATTAATGCTAGAGATCGAGGCCTCTGTAAGCCAGAGTGTTCCAAGGTATCTTCCATACTTGTCTGGCTTTGTTACTTCAATTAGAATAATTTCGCCTTCAAGCTGGTCAGCCATTGTCTTTTTTGTTGCCTTGCCCAGGGGATGCTTCTTTTCTGCAGTATCAACTCCCAGAAGCCTAATTCTTTGCTTTACCCAAACATCAAAACCTAAATCAATAAGCATGTCTATGGTGTCGCCATCAACTACCCGAAGCACTTCTGCCCAATACTTATACATCTAGCACCCCCAATGCCTTTTTAATCTCAGCATGATTTTTGTAATACTTTGTATCTTCTATAACATTACTAAGCATAATATCATTAATATTATAACCCCGTAACTCAGTAATTTTAGACAAAAGGGTTTCTGAATTTCCAACTAAAAACTTATTTTCAAAGTCCCCCTGACCATAGAAAGAGTCGGCCAGGCCTTGGGCATCTTTAATTTCAGATCTCAATATAACTGGCAGGTTAATCATAAGTCTAGGAACTTTAGCCAGCAGCTCTTCTTTATTAGACATAAAATTTTCATATGTCATGGCAAGCATAAGGTCATGCTTTTGACAAAGCTTAATTGCAATTTCGGAGGAGCTTCCTATCATACAAATAGGCTTATGCTTTAACACTGACCTGTTTAAGAATTTATCTAAAAAGATTGATAAATAGTTTCGTCTATACTCTAGATTGGCAACCAGGGAGGTGTCATAGTGGATTATGCCCTCCAGGTTTTCATTTTCATAAAAATTTCCAGATACAAAATTAAACATAAATCTGCCTGGAAAATTACTCTCAAGTGCTTGAGCAATCATTGCCAGAAGTTCTGGACTAATGGTGTGTGGTCTAACTGCAATATTATAAGTTATAGAACTTTGTTTTAAGTTTGAAATTGCCTGAACAAATAAATCTGGATTATTAGAATTATAGGTTAATAGCACAGAGCTATAACCTATTTCTTCCAACTCTTTTGATAAATTTTCAATACTATCAAAATCGTTATTCTGCATCCAGTGGATATTCATATTTGGTCCTAGTCAAGAAGCCTATTTTCAATTAGCCTGTCTCGTTCATCTATTACTTGATAGGCAAACTTCTCTAGGTTTGCCCAGCCAATTGCGTTGTCTACAATTCCTTCATAGTGATGACCACAAAAGGTGAGCTCTCCGCTAACGCCAATTGCTTTTACGTAAGCCTGTGCACCACAATCTCTGGCATCACATCTATCGGTTGCAAATAGTGTTGCTTCTTTTTTAGTAATAACTTCCATATATCTATTCTACTTATCTGTTGAATAAAATCCAGAACCGTTGAACTGGATTGATGGTGATTCATAGCTTCTAATTAAGACATTACCACAACCCTCGCAAAAGTAAATGGGTTCGTCTTCTTTTATGCTACGAATCTTTTCAACAGATACGTCGCAACCAATGCATGTGTAAGAATATGCTGGCAAACCCACTCCTAGTCTAGCTTGATAATGTCACCTGGATTTAGTTGCTTATTGGAATTAATTCTTTGCAGCTTTCGATAGTCAATACCAAACTGCTTTCCGATCTTCCAATAAGAATCTCCAGACTTTACAGTATACATTCTCTTAGTGGTTTTGTCAATATTTTTTCCAGGATCTAGCCTTACGATATCTCCAGGCTTGAGTGGCTTATTCTTGTTAAGTTCTTGGAGCTTCTTGTAGTCAATTCCATGCTTTTCACCAATGCTATAATACGACTCCCCCTTCAACACCTTGTGAGTTTTTGGTGTTGCTTTTGGTGCAGCCTTTTTGGGAGCTGGCTTAGCTGGCGTAGCTTTTGCTGCTGGCTCCTTAACTGTTTTAATAGGTTCGGTTTTAACTGACAGTGGCTTTGTGGCACCCTTGGCGGTTCCAGCCGTGCCCTTCTTTGTAGAAGCCTTTTTTGCAGCCTCTTCTTCAGCCACCATTTGCTTTTTAATAAATGCTTTTAAGTCCTGCACCTTGCCATAAAATACAGACTTTGGGGTTGAGCCCAAAGTTGCATGCAAATGAGGACCACTGCTAGCAGAACCCGTTGACCCCATCAAACCTACAGTCTGACCCATCTTAACCTTATCTCCAGCCTTTAGCGTAGGCTCTTCTAGAAGATGAGAGTAACCAATATACCAGGTCTTTCCTTCAGCCCATCCAGTCTGTACCAAAACCCAGCCGAGGACGTTGCTCCACTTTACCAGAGAAACGGTCCCGCTTGTTACAGCTGGGATCTTTGTGCCCGAAGGTCTTGACCAGTCAACCCCACGGTGTGGGCCCAGGTTATTTGCAATTCTAAATTTACTACGAGTACCAAACTCTCCCGTTACATACTTGTCAGCAAAGGGTAGCTTCCATGTTGCCATAAATAAATCTCCTTAAATCTTTATCTATTATACCATAAAGAGCCTCCTGTCAGATTCGAACTGACGACCTACGCATTACAAGTGCGTTGCTCTGGCCAGCTGAGCTAAGGAGGCCGATTTGATATTTAGGCTATATCAAATCTATCTAGCATCATTACTTTGTTCCAGGCAATTGCAAAGTCACTGGCCAGCTTTTCAAGGCCATCGTCTGAGGCGTAAACTTCTGCCAATGCTCGAAGAACTGAGTGAGATGCAAAAATTAAATCAACCCTAGTGGCTGTAAATTTTTGTTCGCCAGTCTCTCTGTCGTGTCCAGCATACTGGTCTGTTGACCCCTCTACTGGTTTCCACGATATATTCATATCTAACAGATTAACAAAAAATTCATTTGAAAATTGTGAATGATCTGACACTAGGGAGCTTGGCTTGCCCACAGACGCACCTAGTGCCCTCATGCCTCCAACTAGGGCAGTCATTTCGGGTGGCGTAAGTCCTAGAAGTGCTGCCTTCTCAATTAGCAAATTCTCAGGCTTTTTGCCTTCAGCCCCTTCGTCAACCCAATTCCTAAAGCCATCTGCAATTGGCCTCAGGTGGTTGGCAGATGACTGGTCAATTTTTTCCTGAGATAATTGACCACGACCACCAACATATCTAACTGATGTCTTTATTCCAGCCTTGCTGAATGACTGATCAATTGCTACCTTGCCTGCAAAAACAATTAAATCTGACATAGAAATTTCTGAACCTGAAGCTACACGAATTTCATTTAGAGAATTTAGGGTGTTTCCCAGAACTTCTGGCTCGTTTACGGCCCATCCAGAATATGGCTCTAGCAATATTCTACCGCCATTTGCACCACCTCTTTTATCTGTTTTTCGATAGGTGGATGCAGAGGCCCAGGCAGCCTTGATAAAGTCATGCATTGGAGTCTTAGAGTTAATAATAAGTTCTGTGATTGTTTCGGCATCCTCAGAAGACAAAAACATTGGTGACTCTGATTTTGGAATTTGCTCTTGCCAATCTAGGATAGTGGTTGGAACATCGCTACCGTAATATCTAGACGTAGGGCCCATGTCTCTATGGGTTAGCTTAAACCATGCTTTTGCAAAAGTCTCAGAAAAATAATCAAAGTCCTCTAAAAACTTTTTACAAATCTTGTCGTATTCATCGTCTCCAAATCTCAGTGCTAGATCTGTGGTAAGCATCTTTGGCTTTACAAGAACACCTGGAAGGTGAGCATGTGGTGCCATATCTTCTTCATCACAATCTAGTGGTTCCCATTGCACTGCTCCTGCGGGGCTTTCAGACTTCATCCACTGATACTTATAAATAAGTCTCAGGTAGTCATTATCCCATTTAATTGGATTCGGGGTCCAGGTTACCTCAAGACCAGAAGAGATCGTATCTTCTGAGTGCCCCTTGCCCTGGGAGTTTGCCCATCCAAGTCCGACAGCCGCTGGATCCTGAACGGCCTCTGGCTCTGGACCGACCTGTGCAGCATCACCAGCACCGTGAGTTTTGCCGAAGGCGTGGCCACCAGCAATTAGAGCTACAGTCTCTTCATCATTCATTGCCATGCGAGCAAATGTAGTTCGAATATCAGCAGCAGATGCCTTAAAGTCTGGGTTGCCATCTGGGCCTTCTGGGTTTACGTATATAAGCCCCATTTGTACAGCAGCCAGTGGGTCTTCTAGGGTGTCAGCTTCTCTAGACTCATGGTATCTCTTGCTTGCTAGCCACTCAGTTTCCGTGCCCCAGTAGGTGTTGTCTGGCTCCCAAACATCTTCTCGGCCTCCCGCAAACCCCCAAGTTTTAAAGCCCATGTCTTCAAGGGCAACATTACCTGCAAGAATCATCAAGTCTGCCCAGGAAAGTTTACGCCCATATTTCTTCTTAACTGGCCACAATAGGCGACGAGCTTTGTCAAGATTTACGTTATCTGGCCAAGAGTTTAGCGGTGCGAAACGCTGCAAGCCTTCTCCGCCACCGCCTCGGCCATCCTGCACTCGGTAAGTTCCTGCAGAGTGCCATGCCATGCGGATAAAGAATGGTCCATAGTGACCAAAATCTGCGGGCCACCATGGCTGGGAGTCCTTCATTACATCAACAATATCTTTCTTAACTTCATCTAAATCTAACGTAGAGAATTCCCTTGCATAGTTAAATGAGGTATCCATTGGATTACTCTTTGGAGAGTTGTGTAGTAGCGGTTCCAGGGAGGTTACTTCTGGCCACCAATCATTATTTGAGGTTCCTGCAGAATTCATTGGTTTTGTATCTGCAACAGATGAAACATGATCAACTGGACACTTTGCTTCTTCAGTCATTATTTATTTTCTTTCTCTTCAAGTAGTTTTTCGATTACTTTTTCGGCTACCATTTCTGCAAATTTTTCTTGCTGCAACTTGGTATCAAACAATTCTGGAATTCCCATTTTTTCCTATCTCTAGATATTAATTATATCACAGGTAGTCCGTACGGGGATCGAACCCGTGATCTTCTGCGTGAAAGGCAGACGAGATAACCGCTACTCCAACGGACCTAGAGTAAAAAGTTTACCATAGCATACTTAGTTCCGCAAGTAACTTTTTTTGCAGAGTGGGCATACGTCCAATTAGAGGGAAACAAAAGGTATGTGTTTGGCCTTGGCTTAATGGTTAAATCAAAATGTTTAAAGTAAAGCTGCCCATCACAGTAGTCATCATTAAAATAGTAAACTCCAGATAAGGTTCTTCTGGAATCTGGAACATCATCTATATGGTTAGCAAAATGATGGCCTTTTTCATACTTTAAAAACTGAAGCCACTCTCTTTCATAAAATACTGTGTCAACCACATAATAATCTAAATAATCTTTTTCGCATTCTTCAATTGCATCTACAAACCGATTCCTCCAAAAAAGCATTTCTTGATTCTGAATTTCTTCACGAGTTGGAAGAAAGAAAACTTCTACTAGCCTTTCCATTTCGTGTCCATCTTTTTTAAGATATCTTGATGGTGCAGCTATGCCTGGTTCCCACAACGAACCGTTATTCAAAACATTGATAAAGCCCATAGGACTATCTACAACATTCTCATATTGAACTATTCCTGGAGCTAATATTTGTTTTTCCATGCGACCTGGATGGGACTTGAACCCACGACCCCCACCGTGACAGGGTGGTGCTCTAACCAACTGAGCTACCAGGCCAAAGCTCCCCCTCGTGGATTCGAACCACGAACCTTAGAGTTAACAGCTCTCTGCTCTGCCGTTGAGCTAAGGGGGAAGGCGGTTACTGATGAATAAATTTGACTACGTGGCAGCAGGGATCTCCGCCGTCTTCCCACTCTGCCTCTTCTTCTGGTGTCATGTATGCGTCACCATCATGAGTAAAGCAAAATGTAGGCGTAATCCAGCCTTCGTCAATTCCGTGCTGAATCCACTGATGCACGTTGTCGAATTCCATTGACATAGCAACCTCTTTTCTATGTCAATTATACATTAAGAATGAGTGCAGTGCAAGTGTTAAGACTATTCTTCTGAGGCCCTTCTAAATGCCGCCTCAATTTCTGCATCAGACAAATAGCCGTCGTTTACGTAGCCACGTGCCAAATCTTCTAAAACATTTGCAACGCCCAGGATGCCCGCTAGCAGTACAGTTTCAATAACATCTAGGCCAATAAGTGCACCACCACCAATTACGGCAAATGCATTAAGTGCAAAAGTAGCTAAAATTCTTTTAAATATTCGCCAAAGCTTTCTCATAGTTATATCTCCAATGCATGCGAGTGCATGCTAATATAATTATAACTATACTATTTAACTACTAAAAATCCCAGTCATCATCGGTTGTGGCCTCGTGCTTACCAATTACGTAAGACGATCCAGAGCCTGAGAAGAAGTCATGGTTCTCGTCTGCATTAGGGGACAGTGCAGCAAGAATTGCAGGACTTACTTCAGAAATTTCTTTTGGAAACAGCGGGTCAAAGCCTAGGTTCATCAGGGCCTTGTTGCCGTTGTAGTGCAGGAACTTCTTAACATCTTCAGTTAGCCCTAGCTCATCATAAAGATCTCTGGTGTACCTAACCTCATTGTCATACAAGTCCATTAAGAATCTATATGCCCAGTCTCTAATTTCGTTTTGGCTTGTCCAGTCAAGCTGGTTATATGCCTTCTGGAACTTATACCCGATATAGTAGCCGTGCACCGCTTCGTCTCTAATAATTAGTCTAATTAGATCAGCAGTGTTTGTTAGCTTTGCCCTAGAAGAAAGCCACATGGGCCAGTAGAATCCACTGTAAAACAAGAATGACTCTAGGAATGTAGAGGCAATCTTACGCTTTAGTGGGTCATTGCCCCTATAGTATCCTAAAACAATGTCTGCTTTCTTCTGTAAATATTCGTTATCTTCTGACCAGCGGAATGCCTCTTCAATTTCTTCTGTAGAAGTAAGTGTTGAAAAGACGCTGGAGTAGCTCTTTGCGTGGACGGACTCCATGAAGGCGATGTTGGTGATTACAGCTTCTTCATGCTGAGTTCTGGCATCTGGGATCAGGCTCATGGCTCCAACGGTTCCCTGAATGGTGTCGAGCATGGTTAATCCAGTAAAGACACGCATGGTGAGTAGCTTCTCATTGTCTCTTAGCGTAGACCAGGACTGTATATCGTTAGACAGTGGGACTTTTTCTGGCAGCCAAAAATTTTGAGTTAGACGATTCCAAACGTCTAGATCAATTGGGTCTTCAATTTTGTTCCAGTTTACTGGTCTTGTTATAGCTGACATGATACGCATCCCTCCATTTCTGTTCCTTCTAGTGCATTCTGTCTAATGCGAATATAATAAATAGTTTTAATACCCTTTTTCCAGGCATAGATTTGTGCCCTGTTTACGTCACGTGTAGTTGCAGTATCCTTAAAGAATAGGGTTAGTGACATGCCCTGGTCAATGTGCTGCTGTGCAGCTGCATAGATATCAATAATTTTTTCAGGACCAATCTCGTAAGCATCAGTAAAATACTCACGGTTGTCGTTAGTTAAGTATGGTGCTGGATAATAAACACGGCCCATTAGACCCTCTTTACGAATCTCAATCTGAGAAGCAATTGGGTGAATTGAACTTGTGCTGTGGTTAATGTAGCTAATTGATCCTGTTGGTGGCACAGCCTGCAGGTTCTGGTTGTAAAGTCCGTGGTCCTTTACAAAATCTCTTAGCTCTTTCCACTCCCTCTTGGTGGGAACACCAATTTTGGCTTCCTTAAATAGCTTACGTACCTTGTCAGTTTTAGGTACCCATTCCTCATTAATGTACTTATCAAAGAACTCCCCCGTAGCATACGTGGAATTTTCGAAGCCCTCAAAGGCCTGGCCCCTATCCTTTGCAAGGTGAGCGGACGCACGGAGTGCGTGGTAGAGTACGGTGAGGAAATAGATATTCGTGAAGTCGAGTGATTCTTCGTCTCCATAGTGCATTTTCTCCTTTCCAAAATAGCCATGCAAATTCATTTGCCCTAGCCCAATGGCACGGGACTTTTTGTTGCCTTCAGCAACAGACATTACTGAATCAATATAAGATAATTCAGATACAGCGGTAAGAGACTTAATTGCAACCTCTACAGTCTTGGCAAAGTTTGGCGACTCCATTGCTTTAGCAATATTTAAAGAGCCAAGGTTGCAAGATATATCCTTACCAATCTTTTTATAACTCATGTCATTCTTATATGTGGTTGGGGTGTTCACCTGCAGAATCTCGGAGCAGAGGTTTGACATGTTGATGCGGCCCTGGATCGGGTTTGCATTGTTGACCGTGTCCTCATACATCACGTATGGGTAGCCAGACTCGAACTGCAGCTCAGCAATTCTTTGTAGCAAGTCACGTGCTTTAACTTTTGACTTGGTAATACGTGGATCGTCCACCATTTCTTGATATAGCTCTGTTATGGAAATATCTGACATGGGCTTTCCATAGACTCTCTCAACGTCGTATGGGGAGAACAGGTACATGTCCTCGTTCTCTTTAGCAAGTTGCATTGTGATATCTGGAATAACTACACCGATAGACAGGGTTTTAATTCTAATCTTCTCATCAGCATTCTCACGCTTGGTGTCAAGGAATCGCATAATGTCTGGGTGGTGAGCGTTTAGGTAGACGGCTCCAGCTCCCTGACGAGCTCCTAGCTGGTTTGCATAGGAGAAACTATCCTCCAAAAGCTTCATCACGGGGATGATGCCTGAAGACTGGTTCTTAATCTTTTTAATTGGTGCTCCTAGCTCACGTAGGTTGGTTAGGTTAAGCCCTACTCCACCTCCACGCTTTGACAGCTGCAAAGATGATGCTACTGCACGAGCAATAGACTCCATGTTATCTTCGACACGAAGGAGGAAGCAAGAAACAAACTCGCCACGCTGCTTCTTGCCTGCATTTAAAAAGGTTGGTGTCGCAGGTTGGAAGCGACCAGTAATAATTTCATCAATAATTTCTTGAGCAAACTTTTTGTCACCACGGGCTAGCAGTAATGCATTCATTACGACACGGTCTTCGAATCTTTCTAGGTACCTGTCGCCAGCAAAGTTTTTGAGTGCATACTGGGTATAAAACTTATAGGCACCCACGAAGGTCGGGAATCTAAACTTATATGAGTAGGCATGCTTAAACAAATCTTTTAGATCTTCTGGAGAGTATTGCTGCAATACCTCTTTATCGTAATATTCTTCTTCAGCTAGGTACTCTATCTTTTCTTCGATGCTGTGAAAAAACACAGTATTTTGATTTACGTGGTCTAGGAAGTATGCCTTTGCAGCGTCCTTATCCTTGTCAAACTGAATTTTATTATTGCTATCATAAATGTTTAGCATTGCATTAAGCTCATGGTAGCTTAGCTTATTCTCCATATAATATTTCCAACCTTTTCTTTACTAGTTCTACATCTTCGGGTGTCCCCGTGATCTCTACCCTGGCAATAATGGGTACGCCAGTTTTAGCAGAAATCATATCTGCTGCCTTGCAGTAATGTTCGCCAAAGTTTGTATTGCCAGTGCCTATAACACCACGCAACAAATCCCTATTGGCAGGATTATTAAGAAAAACCCTTACAGGTTTTGGAATGGCTGGTCCTTCTGCTCCGCCGCCGTAGGTCGGAACAACCAGTATATAGTCC